>MDTC01120854.1_pt1 | contig 15492 bp, 10 predicted proteins | sample 811181 | NCBI WGS metagenome assembly MDTC01 (sample SAMN05326644, study PRJNA326480) | marine metagenome | isolation source: seawater | place: Pacific Ocean: North | collected 2011
CAATTCAGTGATAATTGCATCCCGCTCCTCATCAGTAAATGCATATTTGCTTACCCTGCCTTTCGAAAGTTGGAACAATGGAGGCTGTGCAATGTAAACGTGTCCCTTTGTAATAGCAGGCCTCATGAATCGCCATAGGAAGGTTAGCATCAATGTTCGAATGTGAGCGCCATCGATATCTGCGTCAGTCATAATGATGATTTTGCTATAGCGCAGTTTCTCTGTATCAAAACCACCTTCGTCTTCAGGGTTGTTTCCGACACCTGCTCCAAGCGCTCGAATCATTGTCTGAATTTCCTGGTTTTGGAATACTTTTGCAGCATTGTGCTTTTGGCGTTCAACATTGAGAATTTTTCCACGCAATGGGAGAATGGCTTGAATTCGTCGATCACGACCTGTCTTAGCCGAACCACCAGCTGAATCTCCTTCCACCAAGTAGACTTCGCATTCGCTGGGATCTCTTGATTGGCAATCCGCGAGTTTGCCAGGTAGGCCACCTCCTTCGAGGACGCCTTTACGACGAGTTAAATCTCTGGCTTTTCGGGCAGCTTCTCTGGCTTTGGAAGCAAGCAGCGCCTTCTCAACGATTTGTTTTGCAACCGACGGGTTCTCTTCAAAGAATTCACCAAGCTTATCATACACAATTGTTTGAACAATTCCAGTAACTTCACTACTAACCAGTTTATCTTTGGTTTGGGAGGAGAAAGAGGGGTCTGGATGCTTGACGCTGACGACCGCAGCAAGTCCTTCGCGTACGTCATCGCCAGAAAGTCCATCTCCTTTGAGAAGGCTCTTTTTCTTGGCATAAGAATTCACAGAACTCGTCAAGGCCGTACGCAAACCAGACATGTGCGTCCCGCCGTCCTTATTGCGGATGATGTTGGTATAGCAACGAATTGATTCACTGAATGCATCGGACCATTGGAGTGCAAGTTCAACCTCGACAGTGCCTTTTTCAATCTTCTTTTCACCCTTGATCGTGATGACTTCTGCATGGAGTGCCTCTCTTCTTTCATTGAGTTGACCTACATATTCTGCTAAGCCACCTTCGTAAAGATGTTCAACAACATGAGAGTCTGTGCCTCGCTCATCTGCAATCGAAATTTTCAACCCCGCATTCAGAAAAGCAGTTTCGCTAACTCTTGTATTAACTTCCTCGATATCGAATTCAACGACCTCGGTGAAGATAGTCAAATCCGGTTTGAAGGCAATCATTGTGCCGGTATCATCGCATGTGCCAATTTCTTTCAGATCATCGACTGGAACGCCTGTTTCATACCTTTGAAAGTAGATGATGCCATTGCGATGAATGGTCATCTCCATCCACTCTGAGACTGCATTTACTGCCGATACGCCAACTCCGTGGAGGCCGCCGGAAACTTTGTATGAACTATTATCGAATTTCCCACCTGCATGCAATTTTGTCATGATGACTTCTGCGGCAGAGATGCCATATTCATCATGGATCCCAACTGGGATTCCACGACCATAGTCACGGACAGAAAGAGAGTTGTCTGCGTTGAGTGTTATGTCAATAGATTTTGTGTGGCCTGCGAGATGTTCATCGACCGAATTGTCGACAACTTCCCAGATACAGTGGTGCAAGGCAGACCCATCGTGCGGATCGCCGAGGTACATGCCCGGTCTTTTGCGAACGGCTTCTAATCCTTCGAGTACTTGGATGCTATCTGCACCGTAACTTTCTGACATAATTTCCATCTCTTTTTGTTGCTACGAATTGCGGTTCTGTCCGGCGTTTAAGCCTGCGGCATATTTGCCATTCTTCTAACTGTTAAACATGGTCGACGAAGGTATGTAAACATACCCCCTACGATACCTCTCAAATGATGCTTTTTTCGAGCATAAATAACACCCATTTCACCACTAAACCCAATCATACACAGAACATTAACAGCCGTGAGCGTTAAGAACAGGTCCACAGTCGAGTGCAATATGCCTGAACCCACAATTTGCGTTGCGCTTGACTCTACGACCGTAAAAGGAATGGTCGATGAAGCCGCAAGAGCCTCCACTGCAGGCGCAGATGTTGTCGAAATTCGCTTCGATAGACTTTACCTCTCCAAACCAGCACCAGTCGAAGTCGAACAAGAAGATGGAGAAACCAAATCAGTCATGGCACCTGAATCAGAATGGCCAATAAACGATGTTGATTCTGTTGAAGCAGAAGCTTCAATTCAAAAATTGAAAGAGTCGATTGGGATTCCTGTGATATTCACAAATCGTCCTCCTAGAGAAGGCGGTTATTTCCCCGGAACTGAAGAAGAACGAATTGAAGTTCTCAATCTAGCAATTGCCTCAAAGGTTACTTGGATTGATCTAGAAGCATCTATTGAGGAAGGAAAATTGACCACCCTAAACGAAAGTGCTAAGAAAGCAGGATGCAAAATCATCTATTCATCTCATGACATCAATGGAACGCCAGATTCAGAAGATATTGCTGCGTTTGTTCGAGAGAAGAATGATGCGGCTGACATGGTCAAGTTTTGCTCTACAGCACATTCGCACCTTGATGCCTTGCAGATTGTAGATGCCGCTATCGATCTCAAGGGAGAAGGGCATGAATACAGCTTAATGGCAGTCAACAGCGGTGGCGATTGGGCACGAATTCACGCACCGGTTCTAGGCGTTGCAATGGTTTATGCTACACTTTCAATCGAACACCGCATCAGCGACAAGGGACTCATCAATGTCCGAGATCTTAGAGATGCATGGACCCTTCTTGAGTACTGAGTAAGTCCACTCAGGTATTCTGCTGCAAGGAAGGCATCAATTGCTGTTTTTCCGTAAAATTCGCCTCGAGACCTGCGTTCATGTATCGCTTATTCACAATAAGTGGCGCCATAACGATGGCCATGAAAAAGACCAAAAACGCCAGCGAAACAGTCCAATTTGGTAAAATAATTGAGCGCTCGACTGTTGAAATAGAGATGTCCGCAACGACAGTTTTGTCTTGGACTGGGGCATCTCCTCTTCTGGAATTATCCCAGGTATCGACGACGATGAAGAACTCCTCGTAGACAACACCAGAGAACAGAGAACTGTATACCTCAGGGCCGTCGAGAGACACACTCATGACAACTGAATCTGTCGAGTCATACGCATGAACATCACGATATGTTTTCCAACCCGTCCATTCAAAGGCAGCCCATTCAGGAGATGATTCAGCAACAAATTCCTCAGAACTCGAACTCTCTTGTCGGAACCATTTTTCTGACGATTCACTATGCATCCTCTGGTAAGAGCCTTGATATGATTCGTAATTGTTTGTTGTCATCAAATAAACATCAGCTTCGGCAGGAACAAGTTGATCGCCAACTAACCCCTGTATCTCAACACAGATGGTTGTCCTGTGAGTACTTGAAAGGTTGACGCGAATCGCGCCAACGCTATCATTTCCAACCTTGATTGTCGTGGCAATGTTCGATTCAAACTTATCGAGAGCTATTTCAGAATGGTAATTCATGTACATGTAAGGCTCTTCTGGGGCTTCGGTGGAATCTACAGGAGCTTGAGCCGCATCTTGGGCAACTGAACGTCCTTTTCGGCCACCTCGTCTATCATCATCATCATCATCACCAAATCCTGACCACCAATCCCATGTATTATAAAACGGAACTTCTGCATGGTGAGAAATTGTTTCATTCCAAATGATTGGGGAGATATCCCCTTCGCAGTCATCAATTGCCGCTGAAGCAGAGCCAATCGGTTCAATCCCATACACACCGCTCAACAATGGCACGAGGAAAACAAGCAACAAAACCACTGCTTTTCGCTTGTGCATTGTTATTCCCCTGAGTATTGGTTATGTAGTCGGTTCTTGAGGTATTCGATTATTCTCGTCTGCGTAAAGGACGGATATACCCACTCTCATCGCTCTTTCGTTCCTGCTTCGATAAAATCTTAGGAGCAGGCGGTGGAGTGTGATGATCCATACCAAGCAATCCCCCGTCATCTGCATGTTCAACTTCATACGTTTCCGCACTTTGTTTTGCTTCTTCCTCAAGTTCATTTGGCTGGCGCATGACAAGCCAACCGAGAATAAGTGCGGCGATAATCAAAGCAATGAAACCGAGAGCATCTCCACCCGCTTCAGTCATCCATGATTTCCATTCATCCCAACTAAAGTCTGATAATGAAGGGTCAGCATCTTGCTCTGGAAGAACCGTTAATTCCTGTTGTGCTTCAGCGCAAATTCCCATGCCATCACAAACACGAACTTTGATTGTAACATCTCCCGGAGCATCCCAAACCATTGTTGTAAGCGTGGCTAGTGAGTTTGTAGAAACATACCAATCATTTTCCGAATCACCATCTTCATTCTGATCAAAAGAAAGGTCCTCTTCCCATTCGATAACCAAATCATTGCTGATTGTTTCATCCCGGTCAGAATTGGATCCATCGAGCACATCCAAATCTCTATAGAAGACGAGGTCGGCTAACGATTCGGAATCAGTCACATTCACGACAACAGTGGTCGAATAATCCTCATAAATCTCATCAGGAACATCAATTCCGCCAATCACAGGAGCGGAATCAACATGAACTTGGAATTCAGCTCGAGTGACATCCCCAGTGCCAAAGGCATCTCTCACAGTAAGTTTTACTGTGTAGAGACCAGACATTTCATAGGCGTGCCATGGCATGGGATCGTGAACGATAGGTGTTGCATCGCCAAAGTCCCAAGTGTATTCGAGGAGTCCATTCCAATCAGGTGAATCTTGTTCGAGAGGGACGTATTTTCCTTCAAACTTCTGATCACCATCTCTAGTTCCACTTGAATCAAAGTAAAGTAGAGCTCCGGGAATTGCAATGTTGATTCCATTCTCATCAAATGTTCTCGACCATTGGTCGGGAAGTCCATTGGCAGGGAATACATCTGAATCCATCAAAATGGTCCCATTGACCCAAGCATCTAGAATCTGCACCTCAATGATTGGCAAAGGATTTGCAACAAGTACAATGATCACCCTAGGCGTACTTTGTTCTCCGCTTTCATCTGTAACGATAAGCGTTACAATTCGCTCCCCAGGTTCAGTGAATGAATATGCAGGGAGTGTCTTGTTGCTGAAGGTTCCATCCGGGAATGACCAATTGAACGAGACATCGTTGTAAGTACCGGTTGTTCCATCTACATCGAAACTTGTACGTCCATCGAATGTGTAAGGAACGTTGACCTTTGCATTTTCAGTAAGGAAGTCAATCTGAGGCGAACCTGTGGCACCTGATTCTTTAACAATATACTTGGCTACTGGCAATTGATTAACAACATTCACTTGAAGTTGAGCAGTGGTACTTCCACCATCTTCATCGGTAATTGTTACTGTGATGTTTTTTATACCAGGTAAGTTCCAAGCAGGAGAAGGATATATTGATGCGGAGTTTGTTGATGAGAAATCATCTGAGCGATCAACGTTCACGCCATCAAGATTGACACCACCTTGGAAATTCCAGTCCAGTGTGAAGTTCTCGCCATCATCGTCAGTAAAGACATCTGGCATTGGGAGAGGAGTATATGTGTACGTTGTCAAAACATCCGAAAATATCTGATATGGCAGACGATTGTTAACTATAATCTCGATAGTTTTCTGACCTACATTTACTCCGTCAGAAACAGTAAGAGTGAGAATAAACGATTCATTTGTCCCGACTACATCTCCCCATTCATGGTTTGATGAATAAAGACCTTGTCCGCTGTCAATGGAGGTACCATCCCCCCAATCCCAATCAAATTGGAGGAATTCTAGAGGCACGTTATCGCTTGTTTGGTAAGCAGAGAACACAATTCTTTGGTTCGTCAAAATTTCAAGAGAGGTCTCGACAACAACATTGTTCACCGTGATGATAGGAACTGGCTCTGTGTCGTCAGTGATGTTTACTAGATTTACATCGATTTCAGACCATGTCCCTCCTAGATCCATAACTCGTAGAGTGGTGTTGTATCCACCCACTTGTGAGAACGAACGCAGGGGTGAGCGGAGACCGGATGTAATGTTGTCTCCAAAATCCCAAGCATAGGCGATTGGAGCGTCAAAGTAGGGGAGGGTGTTGTTGTCTAGTGAAAGACCCCACGCATCGAATCCATCACCAGTAAACTGAATTTTTTCGTATGTTTGACTGGCATTTGTGGACACTGACCCGTTTGCAACTGGAGCCATGTTCCCTAATGCTTGAGGCGATGTCGTTTCCGTATCAAGGACTGCTCCTAACATATCTCTCATCGTGAATTCAAAGGTATAGAGGTCTGATTTACGGGCAGTGAAATACGAGTCTTCGGGAACATAAACTCCTCCGCCAGCTTGTACTCTTGTAGAGGTCGAATCAACAATTGTTCCGTTGCTATCCCTCACTGAGATTTCGACATCGAGATCTTCAAAGAAGGCATTTGATAGAATTGAGTAGTTTGCTTGAACCGTATCATCAATACCGTCCCCATCGCGGTCGCTCAGAGTGGTTCCGTTCAGAATCATTGTCGCAGGCGAGGTAATTCGAGCGGCTTCGATATCGATTGTTCCTTGTGGATACGAAGGCCCACAAGAGGTGTAATCGCAGTCACCAATTACGCTCGCATACCAAACAATGGCGTGTACTTCATCTGTGAGATTACCAAATCCTTGAATCAGCCCTGTTGCAACATTATTAGAGAAATCTAAATCCTGTACTGACCAGAGCCCGTCTGCAGTCGATTTGTAAACGAGTACACCATCAAAGTTCGAGACATCAGAAGTGACCCTAAGCGTGAGTGGAGCAGGTGATGCTGACCCTGGAGTAAACTTGAACGAACGGATGCCCCAGCCTTCCATTGTATGGCCGGTGGAACTCCAGGGAGTAGCCCAGTTTGAGTTGGTATCTGCCGATTGAATTCGACAGAAGGTACTCCCGCCGCATGATGGGTTTAGGACTAAATTCGAGTACCCGTAAATACCTTGATCTGAATCGATGGTAGCTGCAATTGAAAAGTTTGCAAATATTTCACCCATGGTTCTGCCGATTTTTCCAGCTTGTCCTGAAACAGGAGAAAGTGCCAAGTTCTGAACTCCTAATCCGCCTGTGGCTGAATCTTGAACAAGTTGACGTATTGCTGGGCCGCCTCCTAGGTGGTCAGCCAAATACATCGTAAACATGAATCCTGCACCGTAATCAGCGTTTCTTTGATTCCACCATCGCACACTCAGGTCAGATGATTGAGTCCAACCGTTAAGGTGCCCTGCGAGGGTACTATCTGCCCCAAAACAGAGGTAAATGGCTACATCCGCATTTCCCTCATCGATCCACAAATTTTCATACGGGTCTTGCGCATTGTGGAGAAGATGCTGAAGTTCGTGTGCAATAATCGATTTACCCCAATTCAGTGTAATATCGGCAAAGTCGACATACACAACGTCACGAGAGGGAGCAGTTCCCGGCGAGAAGTATCCCCCAATGTTGTATGCTCCATCGATGTCATAGACGACAATTTCGACTTGACAATTGTTGTCATTGTCAGGAGGTGCAAGCCCTCTACCATCCCCGTAATCTTTTCCAAAGTACGTAGTCATGGTAGGATAGATGGTTTGATCCCATGTTGATGCTAAGTTCTGCAATACTGTAGACGAGAGAGTCCTTCCCGATTGCACTAAAAAGGCAACACTCGTTGTTGTTTTAGCAACATATACGTTAGTTGAACCACCTGAAATTGGAACCGTCAAGGTATCTCCTACAACGTGTGCATTGCAGGTAGCTCGCCCCATGGAAGGACGATATTTGATGTCATCCACACCCGGGCGTCCTTCTTCAATCCAAGCTTGCTTGATGAATGATGTTGCAGACACTACTGGAATATCTTCTTCGATCAATAAATACTCAGACCCATGAGACACATCAAACGACGACAAATCTCCGTAAACGACTCCGATTTCTGATTCCGTTTCAGATGGAGAAGTATCTTGTTCATTGGCTGCTGCTTGACCTGCAACAGAGGCCAACATAAGCGCAACGAGAAGTATGGCTTTAGTGGAGCGTCGTTCAGACATAAAGATTTCACCATAATTTGTGATGCTGCACCACAATTGAATGTATGAAAATGAGGTATTTAATACCCCGCGTCCGTGGCATCATCATAATGCCAGCAAAATCCATCGCAATTTCATTCGTTTTGATGCTCACTCTTTCGATGCTTCTTCCAGTGAACGCTAATGAAATTGAGAATAAAACAGTCCTAACAAGTACTCTTAATTGCGAAGGAATTGATGGATTAGAATTTGACGGTTTAGCAGCAAACGAATCTGTGTCATTTCAAGTCGGACTTGGACCGAGAATACCGGGCAGTAACGCTTCCAGCGCACTCTTAGATTCATTTATGGAGAACAACACGGCATGGAATTGGACTCTAGACAAGCACCCCTATCTTGACACAAATTTAACCAACCTCCACGGCACCTATACACCACCAGGCAACGAAACCGACCTGCCAGTCATAGTCTTTGCAGCCCATTATGATTCAAGAGATCGAGCAGAGCGAGATGAAGATGAGAATCGCACAGACGAGCCAATCCCTGGCGCAAATGATGGCGCAAGCGGCGTTGCGGTTCTTTCTGAACTAGCCAGAATCGTACCAACACTTGAACTTGAGCACGAAGTCTGGATTTTACTTACTGATGCCGAAGATCAGGGGGTTGTACCGCAAATGCTTGGTGCAAAGGCATGGGCAAAAGACCGTACTCAAGAGGAAATAGATTCAATTCATGCATTCCTGCTTGTCGACATGATCGGAGATGCTGATTTGCAAATTAACCGAGTATATCCACCAAGTGTCGGCATCTCCGAAACAGACAGACTCTGGGAAGCTGTTGATGCCTTAGCCTCATCTCTTGGATTGGTAAAAGATGTTATTGCGTGCGATGGAAATCCCGGCATAGACATTGTCAACACCAATGTTCTCGACGGGGTTATCGATGACCATGTTCCTATGCTGGAAGTGGGAATCCCAGCAATCGATCTCATCGACATTCGCTATGGCCCAAATGCATCGAAATGGGGAGGATACTGGCACACACACGAGGACACTCCTGACAAAGTTTCAGCTGAATCGTTGACTCACGTTGGACATATCCTCGAACTTGGTCTGCGACAAGGAGTTTGGCTCATGGACGAGAATGAAACCAAAGAAGAACTCCGAGACAATGAAACCAAAGAAACGCCACAATCGAGTATCAGTATTCCGATCCTCGTCTACGTGGCTATAGGAGTTGTTTTACTGCTCTTGGGGATACTACAAGGAAGCGTACGTTTCAAACGATAGGAACGCATAGCGCGGATATACCCCGACGACATTCGTATCCGCGCAATGGTAGAATGAGGCTTTTCAAATGGACATTAACGAACGACGTGATGCTTTACGTGAACGGGTTCGAAAGAAATTAGAGGGCGAAGAAGAAAACCCTGTAGAAGACCTTATTGTTCAAGAGGAAGAAATAACAATGTCAACAACCCAGAATGAAGACCTTCTCTTCTTAGAAGACAAGAATGGGCTTCTCGCCCTTGCTTCCTCTCTTATTTTCATAGGGAGCGTTTTGGGCATTATCACGGGATTACTTCTCCTTCAAGGCAACCCAACCGACCTTCTTGGAAACACCTTAGAAGTTGACGATGTCATCGACGTGAGAGGAATAGTACTTGAATCCGAATCTGGAGATGCTATTGCCGAAGTAACCATCGAACTTCTTGAAATCGATTCTAAAACCGTGCTACAGACGGCGAGTACAAACAGTTACGGCTATTACGAATTTGAAAATGTCATGCCTGAACCACACATAATACGAGTAACTCTTGAGGGTTACAAAAGCGTAGAACGGACGATTAGTGCTACGAATGTCAATCAGAATGCGTTTACACTAACCGCTGGCGAAGGCATCGTTGAAGAGGATGAAACAACATCAAGTTCAGGTTGGACGCTTGAAAACGCGGTTGCTCTTTCAACTGGAATCGCTTTAGTCACTATCCTCGCCGGAGTTGTGGGCCTCTACTCAGCTGTCGGTGCAAGAAGGCAACAACACTATCGAAGAACGCAATATCTTGCTGGAATCGCCCTATTTAGCCGTGGTTTCATCGTATTTGGACCGTTCTTAATTCTCTGTGGAATGGGTCTTATGGTCTTAGCAAAAGACGAATTTGACCAGACAGAGGTGGAATAGATTGTACCTAATCACCGTTGAGGGAGGGGATGGCTCTGGGAAAGGAGAGGCGGTGCGAATCATTGCGGAATTACTCAATCACTATCCATTCAATGACATTCATTTGACGCACGAACCAAGACGCCACAGTGAATTGGGAAAACTTGCACTTGAATCTGTAAAAATTGGTAATAAAACCCCTTTGCAGGAAGCCGGGCTTTTCGCAGCAGACCGACTCGACCATTCCCATACATGGATTCGACCCAAATTGGAAAGTGGTGATGTTGTTGTATCTGATAGGAACATACACTCATCGCTTATCTACCAAGGCGTAGTAGGCGATTTGGGAATCGATACTGTTTGTAACATAAACGCGGCTGCAATGATCCCAGACTTAGTCGTCTGGATTGATTGCGACCCTGATCGAGCAATTGATCGAATCAAACATGCTACACTTCGTATGAGCAGCGAGAAACAAGAATATTTTGAAACTCCAGAGATCCAGAGGACTATTCGAAAAGGATTCAATGACCTCTTATCAGGGAAAATTGCTGTATCAGCCCCTTTTGACAAGTGCTGCGTTGTTGGACCAATCTTGAATGAAGGAGGGCTTGATGAGTTGCGCCAGAAACTAAGAGCCGAACTACGGACTTTTTTTAATCGAAGACCTGTTCCTCTTAACGTTGATGCAGATAAAGTCGACAGATACTTACTCGATAAACTCGCTCATGATGTTCAACAACAGACTCGATTGCCTGGCGCACCTATGGAAAAAACCTCAGTTAACATCGGATGGTTATCAGGCCGCTCTCCTGCACAGTGGATGCAACATGCAGAAGACTGTTGGCAAGCAGAAAAAGCAAAGCAGTTTGATGTCCCAAGTAATCCATTCGCTCGCTCCTGCTGGTCGATTCTTGGAACGCTATCTTTGATGGCTGGATCTTGTGAAATCCCACGTCTGCACAAATCATTAGGACCACATAGAATGGTTACTCGGCGTCATACTCAGCGCCTTGTAAAATGGCTTGAAGAAACAAATTGGATTCACAGGCAACAAAATCACATCCCATTTGCAGAGGGACAGGTATTCAAACTGAGAGATTCAATGATTGGATTTGCTCGCTTGACCCTTGCAATGTGGCCAATTCGGACGCCTTTGTCTAGCTGGAGAAAAAGTAATCCAAACAAGAAATGGGAAGACGGCCTCAACGAAACCCTCCATGGCATGCAACAGGGGCAAGCCAAAAGAGTCGTTAATAACATCATTGAACGATTAAAAATCTTGACCAGTGGTCATGAAAATTGTCCGGTTCCTGAAAATATGGAACAGTTGCTTATTTGGTGGTCGATGCCACCGCCTAATCACTCCTCTTCAACATCCTGAGATCGTTCGAACCGGACGTTTCCGGGAAGTCGAACATCCCCTGCTTTGTCAAATCGGTTCGGCCTTGCACTGTAAGCAGCCGCAAAGAAGAGCCCTAATACGAAACCGAAGGGAATGCCAGTAGCCAATCTTAGGAATGCTGTCGATTCACGGTCTGTGAGGAGTTGAGTAAAGCCATCAATCGCAAGTGGAAGAACACACAACGCTCCAATTCCAACAAACAGAAGTGTCCTTCTGTTCTTGAGATAGACTCCCGTCATGTATTGATCAGGTAACACCGAAAGAAACGTGTCCCTTAATGTCCATCGATTTACACCTTTGCGTGAATAGAGGAACCCGCCTATCGCCAATCCTGCAAAAATTCCAACATCTCTTACACAAACGGGCATTTGGTTTCCATTAATTGACCAAGAACGCTCATGCTTTTGGTGACAATTCAAATCTCCAAACGCATAGATTGCGGCACTATAAAAATTCAAATCGGTCCACGTAAAATTTTGACCGTTTTCGTCATGAAAGTCCAAAGCATTCGCTCTCCCTGACAATTCAGTAATGGTATCAGGCTCAGTGATAAATGGAGCTATGAAAAAGGAAACAAAGAGGAAGAAACTTATCCCTCCAATCCAAAGTCCAGCCTTCTTGTCTCGCGACCTTGAGGCGAGACCATTACGCTCCATACCTCGTTGAAAGAGAAAACGCATTTAATGCTTGAGTTCATCGACGGTTTCTTTTCATTTAACCTCCTCGTCTTGACATGGCAGAACAGGCAACCGAACGAGTTGGCCTCTGGCTTGGCCTCCAAGCAGGGGGGTTTCTCGGCCTGTATTTTGGATTCAGCCTAGCCTTGGTTTCAGCATTAACCAGTCCTGATGAAATCTTGAGAATCGTTTACTTCATGGCAATACCCCCATTTATTGGAAGTATTCTTCTTGGCCCATTTTTAGCGAGAAGGGTTCGTCCTGTCGTCTCAAAAACACCTCCGTTTACGCGTGTACTTGATGCTGTAAATGGACTGGACGAAGGTCAAGGAAAATGGCGGGCTTTGAGCCACATACGTAGCGATGGAAGGACGGTTCGACTTGATCTACATGACTCTACGAAAGTAAATGAAATACTTACTGCTACTTTGCCGTTAGTTGAAAGTTTTCCAATACGTTACATTGTAGGTAGAGGCGTTCCTGCAAGCCGTCAACCCAAGTTACGGCAGCTTGTCCTTGAGGTAATTGATGGGCAATTTCCAAAAACGAGACAGTCAAGATTCACATCTGCAATCGAAGTAGGCCCAGAGTTATCCGAAGAGCTACGTAATCAAAGGAAAAAGGTCAACCGATTGTTAGCTATATTCTTACCAATTGCAACATTTCTTGGATGGCTTGAGATGCGATAATGCATCAATAAAACTAGCCGATTCACTTATTTCATAGTGTACTTAGTTACAATCATGCGGGAAGCGAGTTTTTTTTGGAAACGCGACCGCTTGGGAGCGATTGAGATTGCACCATTACTCGACGTCGCAGAACGAATTGAATTTCTTTCATACATTAACAGATCTCCGAAAGACATTCAATGCTTGATGAAATTTCATCTGAAGGAAGGAGTTCAAATCTCCGATATTGATTCTCTTGATTTTCTTGATGTTATCGATGTTATGCATGAATCTACAAAACCAGAAGAAGGGCATCTCATAATATGCAGAATCATCCACCCTCTTTCGAACCTTAATGCTCGAACCAAAGGCACCTATGCAGTACCTGGATCGAGATTAGATGAAAATGGCCTCACGTATATCATTCAAGGACCTTCACTAAAACTAAGACTCATGTCTGGAGTGATGCGTTTAATGTCAAAACCTGACCGAACAAGCGCAAGAAATCTTAACCTTACTCCCCAAAAATATGAAACAATACTTTCTGAAAAGCAATTAAAACTCGCAAAATTCGCTTATGACAACGGATATTATGACCTTCCAAAGAGAATCAAAATTACTGAATTATCTGAACAAATGGGTCTAGCGAGGGCAACAGTGTCAGAGCATTTAACGAAGATAGAGGGTATACTAATGGATGACATATTCTCCTCTATGACCGATGTCCGTTTAAGTCCTGAAGATGCACGTAGCATCGTACTGAGCATGGAAATTGATATGCAGGGTACAGAGAGTTTGAGAACTGAAGGCTTCGAATCGCTTATTCAAAGAATGAAAGACAACATTCAACTCGAACTTGAACAAAATCCTGTCGTATTCAGCGAAATTGACTCATCCAAGAATCCAGAAGAAATTCTTAGCGAGTTAAGAAAGGACATCGATTGACCCTCCTCATGTTTTTAGGGAACACTTTGGTGAGTATACTATGGAAGGGATGAATGAACTTCTTAATCGGATTGAAAATTCGGGCATGATTGTACCTATTTATGTCCGCGAAGCAATGTGCTCACTCCATCTTGAACAATTCACTTCCTACGATCATGAGTGCTTTTTTCATGACCGACCAGTCGTTTTTATGGAGACAAAAAACGGTGGTGTTAAGACCATCTCTGCACCACACATGATCGTAACACTCTTGCATCAACTCGAGTTATCTGAAGGCCAAGAAGTTCTCATATTAGGTTCAAAAGGAGGGTACCTTGCTGCTTTAATAGCAACAATTCTAGGCGAGAATGGACGTGTTCTCTTACTAGATCCATCAGAAGAAATCATTCGCCATACTGCAAAAGCACTCTCTGGTTGGCCTACAATCGATGTGCGAACCATCGAGGCGGTCGAAGTGGCTCCGATTGAAACCCCTGGTGATTTGAATCGAATCGTTGTAACGGGAGGAATTACAGAAATCCCAAAATGGATGCAAAATAGAATCGTTGAGAATGGATTCGTAATTGCCCCTATTGGCGAACATAGAAATCAAGAATTGATGAAAATAGAACGTCAAGGAAATGAACTATTCCCCACTTCCTTAGGACCTGTTTCCTTCGGGCCAGTTGATATTGTTGAAAGCGAACCTGAACCTTTGACTGCACTAGAAATTGCGGATTTAATTGAAACATTAATCGAAACGTGTCATGATATGGAATTATGTGATCCTAACGATTTGCATGCATTGGGTGAATTATCAGATCAACTACGCCTTATGGAACATACTGAACACGATAGGTTAGAGGAATTTATTGTTGATAATATGCAACAATTTGTTCACTTATGGCCTATGTTTCAACTTATGCTAACACCTTCTCTTGCTCGACCGGGAGATATTGATGGGGATGACCAGCCCTCTGGACCACATTTTGATGAATTTAAGCCCTGAGGAATAAAACATGGCAGCATCAGTACAGTCTACGATTGCTAAGCTCAGACACAAAGACATTCGCCAACGTCGAAGGGCTGTACGTGTCCTGTTTGACTCTGATATTCATGAAAGCGTCGAGGCTTTTTCTCCATTTCTCAAGGACAAAGACATATGGTTTAGGAGCAAGGCTATCGAAGCATATCGTCGATGGGCTCCTAAACATGCCCCTCATCTGCTCATCGGACTGGCACAGGCGAAGAAAATCGATGGACATAAATGCGTTTCTTCGGTTCTGGAAAACATACAGGATAGGGAGTTGGCAGAAGAATTAGCACGTCTTTTACTATCCAGTCAAGACTCAATTGTGAAAAGAAATGCTTCCGTTTATCTTATGGAAAATCAATTATCGAAAAGCGATGAAGAACAATCATTCCTGTCTTCAACCGATCCTGTAATTAGATCATCTGCTCTTAGAATTACGGAGAATATGACTATTTTACGAGATGCTCTCGCCGACCCTCACCCTGATGTTCGAAAACATGCAGGGATTCGTATGCTTCAAATGAAACTGAATAAAGAAGAGGAAACCTTACTGAATAAAGCGATTTCAAATGATGCTGCATTATGGAAACTGGCTGTTCCTAAGGCGATGAAAGAG
>MDTC01172204.1_pt1 | contig 15492 bp, 8 predicted proteins | sample 811181 | NCBI WGS metagenome assembly MDTC01 (sample SAMN05326644, study PRJNA326480) | marine metagenome | isolation source: seawater | place: Pacific Ocean: North | collected 2011
GCTGCAAGAGATCGTAATATTTTGATTGGGAATACTCCAGGCGTTTTAGTGGAAACTTGTGCTGATTTCACAATAGCATTATTGTTAAATATAGCCCGAAACATCACATACTCCAACAGAGATGTATTAAAAGGTAAATGGAAATCTTTTTATCAATTACCTTATTTGGGTTTTGATATATATAACAAAAGTTTAGGTATAATCGGACTTGGTCAAATAGGAACAGCGTTTGCAAAAAGAGCTATTAATGGTTTTAATATGAATACATACTATTGGTCAAGAAACAGAAAACCTGACATAGAAGACGAAATCGGAATCAATTGGATAGATAATATCAATGATTTGGTTGCTAATTGTGAATATATATCAATTCATTGTGCATTGACACCTGATACTCATAAAATTGTAGGTAAAAAACAATTTTCACTGATGAAAAATGTTAAATTAATTAATACATCCAGGGGGCCAACATTAGACCAAGAATATTTAATTGAGGCTATAAATAATGGGAATGTGTATGCTGCTGCCCTAGATGTTACTGATCCAGAACCCCCTGATTATAAAAGTGCGATTATAAATCATCCAAAAGTATTAGTTACTCCACATATTGGGAGTGCAACTAATGAAACTTTTAAGAAAATGGCTATGATGGCAGCACAAAACATTACAAACGCCTTAGAAGGTAAAGAAATGGTTTCGCAGGTTAAATTATAGTAGAATTTAACCTACAACATCTTTATAGACACGAAGGTAATTCAATCCAAGCATTTTTCTGATTTCTTCTTCATTAAAACCTCTTTCGGCTAATTTTATTGTAAGATTTGGCCAGTCTCCAAAATCATTATAACCTTCAAGTTTAATTCCTGTTGCACTGGGCCCGTTAACTCTATGTTTTTCTTGCCATCCTTGCCAAGAAAATTCTCCTGCTTTTGCAAATGGCATTTCGCCAGGATATTCAAATAAAGATTCTGTACCTGGACCAGGTCCCATTTTGTCTGTCCCAATACATACATGATCAATCCCCATAATATTAACAAGATGTTCAATATGCATTGCCCAATGATCTAGATTTCCTGTATCAGATCCCTGAATAAAACCGGGTATAATTACAACTCCAAAGAAACCGCCATTGTCTGCAATAGCTTTGGCTAATTTGTCTCCCTTACCTCTATCATGTTTAAATACTGCTTCACTTGCAGAGTGAGTGATTACAACTGGAGATTGTGATGTTTCTATAGCATCCCAGCCTACTTGTTCACTACAATGACTAACATCAACCAGTATATTCATATCATTAAGTTTACTTACCAATTCTTTTCCAAAATATGTTAGCCCACTTTTATGTAATTCAGTACAACCATCGCCAACTAAATTTCTTAAATTATAAGTTAATTGTACAACTCTTAATCCCAAATTATAGAAAAAATCGACTTTGTTTAAATCAGTACCAAATGATGTTGTATCTTGGAAATCAAAAATTATTCCATATTTGTTTGTTTCATGAGCTTCAACAATATGGTCGGATGTAGTAACTAACATTAACTTTTCAGGAATAGCATTAATAATTGAAATTGCATTAGCTATTCCATTTACTGAAATTTCATATGCATCTTCCATTTTGGCAGGGCCAGCATAAGTTCCACTAGCAACCGTAACTCCAGATTTATTCCATAAATCTATATACTGATTTCTCGCATCTTGATCATTTTGAATTTCATCGGCAATCATATTTGACAAATGTCCTCTTGCTTCCCCTCTTGTCATACCGTCTTTAAACCATTCATCTAATGTTTCTTTCATGTTTTTTGTAAATAAAGCCCCAGAGGTAATAGGAGGTTGCTGAGAATCTATAACTAATGAATCATTATGTAATTGTATTGCTTCTTGCTTGCTAAGAATTGGTTTATCTCTATATGTCAATTTACTACTCCTTTTGATTTAATGTTTTAAAAAATTCCGGATTATAATATTTTCCAGGTGAAACATTTTCTTTTAAGGCTAAATCTTTAATAGTCCTTTCATCTTTTTGATGTTTTTCACACCATATTAACACTTCATTTATAATAAAATTTGGAACAACTACAACACCATCATCATCACCTACTATCAGATCATCAGGTTTTACAACAGATTCTCCGCATGAAATGGTCACGTTTGCTTCATATGGCCATACATCAGGTATTCCAATTGAACCTGTTCTCCCTGCTGAAAATATTTTAAAGTTATATTTTTTAACTTCATTTAGATCTCTTATTGCTCCATCTGTGACTACCCCTTCGGCTTTATTCATATATAGATTTAAAAATTTCACATCTCCTCCGACACTTGCGTGATGAAATCGCATAGCATCTATTACTAAGACATTTTCTTCTGTGCAACTAGACATGGCTTCAAATTCAGGGGAATTTTCACCTGCAGGTTTGTCATTTATAATATCAAGTCTTGGAGGAACCATTCTCAATGTACGAGCAAAACCTACTAACATTTTACCCATAGTTTGATTATTTACTCCTCTCATAAATGTTTTTTCATATCCTGAAGCAGTATTATATTCATTTTTAGTCTTTGCAATTAAAACTGCTCTAATACCACCAAATATAGTTGCTGAATCTAATTTTCTATATCGTTCGATGGTTTGCAGTCTATTCATTCTATTGCTTACCTGTCAATTATTGGCAAAATTATATGTGATGGGTATTTATTGGAAAAATAAACAGTATTATTAGCTTTAATTTGCTTTTTATTTAACCCTATTGGCTCTCCTGTATTTGGATTAAAATCAAATCTTGGATAATTGGAACTTGAAATATCTACTCTAATTTTGTGATCTTTTTTAAATATATTACTTGTAGGGTATAAAATTATAAGTATTTTATATATTTCATCTTTTTTCATGAAATTTTCTTGTTTATAAGAATCTCTATATCTCATTCGTTGTATTCCATCAGTTAAATTGAATGAAAACCCTTCAGGGAATGAATCACTATGGGGATATACATCAATAAGTTTAGCTGTAAAATCAGTATCTAGGCAATCAGAAGAAACGTATAGAACACATTCTATAGGACCAGTTATTTCAGTATCCTTTTCTAATTGTTTTGATTGAAAAGATAATACATCCATTCTTTCAGAAAGATTAGGATATGGTGAATTAGATCCGTAAAATCGTTTATCTTCTTTTTGATTGAAACCACCAGGATTTACAATATTATATCTTCTTAAGGCAGTAGGGACATCGGTTGGATTTTTAGTTCCAGGAGGCAGAGGATGTACTCCAGCCAGTGAAGATATATTAGCTCCTATTGTTGGTACTGGATTTTCTGGGTCATAGATATATGATGTTGAATAATTACCTGTAGATTTTGATTTTGATAAAACATTGTCTTTATTTAGATAATACTCTACAAAGTTAGTGTTTTTTAATGGCCATTTGGTTTCTTCTCTCCAATACCCTCCATGAAATAATCTTCCGTCTTTAGTTTTATGACCATCGCCCGAACCCATAACAAAAATTTTAATTGGTGAATCATATAAATATTCTGAATCATCTTTAGTATTGGATTTTTTAAACCATTTGTTGTACCACGCTAAATGGAAATCTTTAAATGATCCAATCGAAGCATCTTCACCAAATTCTAAATCTCCGGAAAATGTAATCTCTGGTTGTGCTGTGCCATGTGTCCATGGCCCAATAATTAATTTGACTTCTGCACTCTTAATTTCATTTAATCCAACAAAATTTTCAATAGTGGCTCTTGTATATGAATCATACCATCCACCAACATATATCATAGGTATGTTTGGATGATCATCATAATATTCATCAATAGCAAAACCTGGTTGCATCCAATATTCATCATAATCAGTGTTAGTTAATATATCGAATGCCCAACCTTCATAATTTGGTATCAGGCTTAATGGTGTTAACCCTTTTTTAATAGGCCAATTATTTAGCGCATCTTCAAAGTTATAAGAATTTATTGCCAAATCAGTTTCAAGTGATTTTAAACTACTATTAGTATTTGATGCTGAGTGCCAAAAAGCCCATGCTATAAATCTTAATTCCATTGCACCACCCTGCCTTACTGTTGATGTAAATGCATTACTGCCACCCATATTTACAATCATTCCATTTAAATTTTTGGGGTTTTGTGTTGCTGCTGCACTTTGTGTCCAGGCTTGATATGAAGTTCCAAATGTACCAACTTGTTTATTTGATTCATTAAACCAATCTTGTTTTCCTATCCAATCTAATGTATCTAATCCGTCTGGAGCTTCTTGTGTTAAAAAGTACAAGTCTCCTTCGGATGCAAAACATCCTCTACAATCTTGAGTAATTACAATATATCCATTTGAGCAAAAATAATTATATCTTTCCGTCAGATTTAATGCTTTTTTATCGTATGGAGTTCTTTCTAGTAATATAGGAGTATTTTGAATTTTTTTATAATCAGCATCACAAGGTAAATATATATCGGTATATAAATTAATACCATCTCTCATTTTAACTTTGATATCTTTATAAATCTTAATGTTATATTTTGTCATAAATGATAGAATTTATCTGATGTAAAATGATGATAGCTCATACTAGTTTTACTATCAATATTATTTTTATCTTTACAGAGCTATTTTAATTGTATAAAATCAAAAATTATGACCTCTGAAAATAACACTTTAATTGTAAATCTTTCAAAATTAAATTCTTCATCTACTTCAAAATTTGGAGGTAAGGCTTCAAATTTAGGTGAATTAATTAATTCAGGCATAAATGTCCCTGAAGGATTTGCAATAAGCACAGACTTATATTTTAATTTTTTAGAAAAATCTAACTTAAAAGAAAAAATTACTAATTTAGTTGAAAATTCTAATTCTTTAAAAATAAACGAACTGCAAAAACTTTCTAATCAAATAAAAGAATTATTTAATAAAACACAATTTGATAGAGAAATTATTTCAGATATTGATAAACAGTATAAACGTATCGGATCTTCAAGAGTCGCTGTAAGATCATCTGCTACTTCTGAAGATTCTATGGAAGCTTCATTTGCAGGGCAACAAAATACTTATTTAAATATTATAGGGTTTAATTCTTTGATTGAATCCATTAAGGCATGTTGGGCTTCAGTCTTTGAAGCAAGAGCTATTTTTTACCGGGATAGTCAAAAGATAGCACATTTTGAATCAGGGATGTCTGTAGTAATTCAACAAATGGTGCAACCAGATGTAAGTGGTGTTATGTTTACATTAGAACCTACCACATTAGATTCCGATAAAATTGTTATTGAAGCAGCATTTGGTCTTGGTGAAGCTGTAGTTTCTGGAATTGTAACACCTGATTATTATGTAATTGAAAAATCCACACAGACAGTTGTTAGACAAAAACACATGCAACAAACTTTTAAAATTGCATTAAATGATGAAAATGGTAATACAGGAATGTTTTCAGATATTAATAATCAAAACATAAATATTCCTTTAACACCTGAGGAAAGTTTGAAGCCTAAACTTACTGTGGAAAATTTAAAACGATTAGCTCAACAAGCTCTTTTAATAGAAGAACATTATAATTTCCCACAAGATATAGAATTTGCTATGAAAGATAATCAAATTTATCTATTACAAAGTAGGCCTGTGACAAATTATTCCAGAGGTGTAGTAGATACAAAAAAAGTAAGCTTAGATTTTTCTAATGCAGATGTAATTATTAAAGGAGCTGGTGCCAGCCCTGGGTATGGTGCAGGCAAAGCAATAATCGTAAAAGATATAAATGAATTAGATAAAGTAAAAGAAGGTGATATTCTTGTTACAGAAATGACTACTCCGGATTTTGTTCCTATAATGAGAATTGTATCAGGAATTATAACAGATAAAGGAGGTAGAACTTGTCATGCTGCTATTGTTAGCAGGGAATTAGGGGTACCATGTGTGGTTGGTGCTTATGACTCTAAAACTGGTAAAACCGCAACTTCAGAAATTCAGAATGGACAAAATATTACACTAGATGGATCTGAAGGAAATGTATATGAAGGTTTACTGGATATACCTGAAGAAGATCAAAATCAAGAATCTTCATTTACTACCAATACAAAAATATATGTAAATTTAGCTGATCCTATTTCAGCGCCTCAAGTATCCGAACGTAATGTTGATGGTATTGGATTACTAAGGGCCGAGTTTATTATTGCAAATATCGGAAAGCATCCAAAACAAGCATTGAAAGAAGGTACTTCGGAAGAATGGACAAAGGAATTATCTGATAATATTTCTATATTTTGTGAAAGTTTTGGAGAGCGACCTGTTGTCTATCGTTTAACTGATTTCAAGACTAATGAATACCGGAATTTAAAAGGTGGAGAATTATTTGAAAATGATGAAAGTAATCCTATGATGGGATATAGAGGTGCAATACGATATATTAATGACACAGATGTTTTTGAATTAGAAGTCAATGCCATTAAACAGGTTTTAAGAAAATATAATAATTTGATTATTATGATTCCTTTTGTCAGAACACCAAATGAATTACGCGAAGTGATTTCAATTTTAAACAATTATGATATATCTATAGGGAAAGGACATAAAATTTGGATGATGGTAGAAGTTCCTTCTAATGTTATTTTAATAAATCAATTTATTAATGAGGGAATTAATGGAATTTCTATTGGTTCTAATGATTTGACAGAATTAACTCTTGGAGTTGATAGAGATAACGAAAAACTTGAAAAATCATTTGATGAAAGAGATCCTTCGATATTGTGGGCACTTGAAAGAGTAATTTCAGCAGCTAATAAACAAGGTATAACTTCATCTATATGCGGGCAGGCACCCTCTTTTTTCCCAGATCTTACTGAAAGATTAGTTAATTGGGGTATTACATCTGTTTCTGTTAGCCCAGATAGTATAGATTCAACTAGAAATTTAGTTTATAGAATAGAGCAGCAATTTTAATATGACTAATGGAATTATTACATGCCCACAACCATTGGCTGGCGAAACTGGAGCTAAGATACTAGAATCTGGCGGAAATGCTTTTGATGCGGCTTTAGCAACAGCATTTACACAATGGATACTTGATCCATTCATGTGTGGAATGGGTGGTATGGGAATTGCACAAATATATGATAGTAATTCGCAAAAATTAATTGCAATCAATTTTGCAGGAACTGCTGGTAGTAAATGTACAGAAGATATGTGGGCAAATGACGAGATGACTAGAAGTGAAGTTTCAAATTTATTTCAATTCAGAGACTTTAGAAGTGAAATTGGATACAGAGCTATTATGACACCAACAGTGTTAGCAGCTTTTGAAGAAATTCATAAAAGATATTGCACAATGCCATGGAACGAATTATTACAACCTAGTATAGATCTTGCTAAAAAAGGATTAACTGTAAGTCCTAATTTAGCTCAATATTTTCAAACTGGGTATGCTGGTGGAGATAAAAATAACAATCCGTTTCAACCAAATACCTATCAAAGATTAACAGCTTCTGAGGGAAGTAAATCAAAATATACAAAACCCGATGGATCAGTATATAAATTAGGTGAATTAATAAATATGTCTGATTATGCAGATTCCCTTAGTAGTATAGCTAATAATGGAGCGAGAGAATTTTATGAAGGTGATTTATCTAAAATTATTATTGAAGATATTCAGAAAAATGGTGGATTTGTCACTAAAGATGATTTTAAAAATTATAAACCAGATTTTGTTGAACCTTTAAAAATTCATTATTTAGATTATGTTATATCTTCTCCACCCCCACCAAATACAGGTATGTCTGTATTGCAAATGTTTAAATTAATTGAACCTTTTCAAAGTGAATTAAAAGAACACGGATCATTTGATTATTTACGAATATTATCAAATGCTATGTCTATTGCTCACCAAGATAGACTTGATTTTAATGCTGATCCAAAATATGTAGATATCCCTGTTTTACAAAAAATTTTAAATGATAAATATATTGATTCTAAAATTGAAGATATTAAAAATAACGTAATACCTAATTCAGGAAATACTGATAAAGGATCCACCACTCATGTAAATGTAGTTGATAAACAAGGAAATTGGGTTGGGATTACCCATACGCTTGGATGGGCATCAGGTGTTATAACTCCCGGACTTGGATTTATGTACAATAATGGAATGAATTTAGCTGATCCTAGGCCAGGAAATTTAAATTCTATTGCTCCCGGGAAAGCTAGAGGATCAAATATGGTTCCAACTGTTGTTCTAAAAAATAATAAACCAGTAATTATATGTGGTGCTCCTGGTGGAGCTGTAATTGTAAGTGCAGTATTTCAATCTATACTTAATGCAATAAATTATAATATGACACCAACAGAAGCAGTTTCTGCTCCAAGAATTCATACTGAAAGCGGAAAAGTATTTTTGGAAGCAAGAATAAGATCTGATTATATAAAAAAGTTAGCTGAATTAGGATTTGATGTTGTACAGGAACACTTTCCTTATAACCCTATGATGGCAAGAGCACAATTAATTGCCATAGATGAAACATCAGGAGAATTATCAGGAGGATCCGATCCAAGAGGTGGAGGCGTAGTATATAAAGTTTAAATGAAATTTTTTCATCTAATCAATTATAATTCTTTAATAATTTGTATATTCCTTTTATTAACTTCAATACTTTTATTTTCTTATTTATACAAAAGTAAATTTTTTATAATTGCGTCATTATTTGTTTTTATATTTTTCGCATTATTTTTCACTTTTAATAAAATTACACAACCTCATTCTTCTAAATATGATTATGTAAATAGTGAAATTATTGATAATCAAAATACACTAATTTATCTTTATAGTAATTACTGAGCTGCTTGTACAGCATATAAACCTTTCGTGAAAAGGTTAAAAGTCGATGTTAATGAGTATAATATTCATTTTGTACAATATGATATAGCAACTTTACAGGGCAAAGATTTCAGTAATATATATAACCATAAATCAGTCCCATCCATGTTCCTATTAAATCAGGATGGCGTAGTAATTAAGCAATGGAATAGATTACCGAAACTAAATCAAATATTAATATATATTAAATAATTTATAAATTTTTTAATCCAGGTATATTATTGTTACTAACTAGTTCTTGAAAATCTACTAAGCCTGATTCTTGCATAGCTTTAAGTTTGTCTAACTGTTCATCAATTTCATTACTTACTTCAGTATATACTCCATATGACTGATCTGTAGGTTTGAAATCAGCACTATCTAGAACTGGTAATAATCCAGCTAGTTTAACATTAAGCACAACAGGCGTATTTAGCCTGTCTCTTGCACCTTTATAATCTGTAAACACAAGTAAATTTTCAATATCTTTAAGTGTGTCAATTAATGTTTCCCCATCGGTTTTTATTTGATTATAATTTTCATTGTTTTCAGATCTTGAAATCCAATCAGAAATTTCAGATTGATTTTGCCTGATCACTTCTACACTCTTATGTAATTCAGATAATTTCTGGTTAACCTGTTGAATTAAATTAAACTGATCTTCAAAGTCTTTACTTGATGCTGATACTCTTGGATCTTTTATTAAAGTAATTTCAGTTTTAAGTGTATTCGATTTATTTTTCTTAGAAGTTATGATTTCTACAGTATAACTGCCTGGCAAAGCCATTGGGCCGATTAACCCTTCTGTTAACTTTTCACCTTCTAGTTTATAAGGACCCTCACAATACATATCCCATATAAATGTATTAAAACCTTTTTTAGGATTAAATTTGTTTTCTTTTTTAGAAGGTAAAAATGATTTTGTAATTTTTGTATTCTTATCATTTTTAATTTCATTTGAAAATGATTTTAATATTTTACCTTTATTATCTTTAATAATAAGTTCTGCTTGATCGACTTCATTATCTAAATAAAAATATATGGGTACACCCATAGGAGGATTCTCACCAGAATCTAAGTAATCAACATTGATTTCACCATCAGGATTTTTTGATTTTTCAATAAGGACAGGAGATCCTAATGATGCTGAATATGATTTACCATTATCAGGGCCTGAACTGAACATTCTAAAACCAAAAGGAGGTAATATTCTATATGTAGGAGCAGGTTTCAGTATAAAATTACCTTCGCCAATGTTATCATTAAGTTGCGATATCGCTGTAATATCGTCCAGAATCCAAAATGACCGTCCATGTGTAGCTACAACCATATTATTATCTTTGATATCAATATCATAAATTGGAACTACGGGTAAATTTGAATCTAATTTTGACCAAGTTTTAGCATCATCAAAACTTACAAATAGTCCGGTTTCTGTACCCACATAAAGTATGTTTGGATTATTTTTATCTACTCTTAAAACTCTTGTAATTTCATCTTGTGGAAAAGATTTATCAACTCGATTCCATGATTTTCCATTATCTGTAGTTTTATATATTATAGGTCTGTAATCATCTAGCATATTTTTTGTAGCCACAACATAAGCTGTTGAATCGTTATGAGGTGAAAGTTCAATACAGTGGATTCTTGCCCATTCAGGAAAGTCCTTAGGAGTTACATTATTCCATGTTTTTGCATTATCTTCAGTAACATGAATTAATCCATCATCGCTACCTGCCCACATCAGTCCTTTTTTATAAGGTGATTCCAAGAATGAATATATGGTACAGTATGTTTCTGCAGCAGATGTGTCTTTTGTAATTTCGCCTCCAGAAACAGCTTGTTTAGATTTGTCGTTAGTTGTCAAATCTGGACTTATTTCATCCCAAGTCTGCCCACCATTAACAGATTTAAATACTATATTTCCTGCTACATATAATGTTTCAGAGTCATGTGGAGAAAATTGAATAGGATATGTCCATTGAAATCTATATTTCATTTCATCGGCACCTTTCCCTGTATTTAAAAGAGGCCACACTGTAACTATTCTTACTTGTCCCGTAGAATGATCATATCTCAGCATATTACCACCACCACCAGGTGAACTTCCTATTGACCCTGAATAAACCAAATTTGAGTCTTCTGGGTCTGTAACTATATAACCACTTTCAGATGTACCTGTTATATAACAATCGGACCATGTAATTGCTCCTTGTTCTGTTCTGTATGGAACACTTATTGCAGAGTTATCTTGTTGAGTACCATAAACTCTATAAGGAAATTGATTGTCTGTATGTACGTGATAAAATTGTGATGTTTTTTGATTGTATATTGTTGACCATGATTCACCACCATTTAATGACACGTTAGCACCACCATCATTTCCTTGAATTAATCGATTGCTATCATTGGGATCAATCCAAATATCATGATTATCACCATGGGGAGTTGGTACTAATTCAAACGTTTTACCGCCATCTGTAGATTTATGACAACTATAGTTCATAACCCATACTGTATTTTCATCTGAAGGATCAGCAAAAATATGTTGATAATACCAGGGACGACCTTGTAAGTCTTGATCATCTGATACAAGAGCCCAGGTTTTACCATAATTTTCAGTTCTATAAACTCCTGTGTCAATTTCAGATTCTATTGTTGCCCATATTCTACCTTCTTTAGCTGGAGATATGGAAACACCCATTCTGCCTTTTAGTCCTTCAGGTAATCCAGGGTTTTTAGTTATATTTTCCCAATTGTCTCCTCCGTCAAATGATATATATATACCTGATTCAGGTCCACCGCTATCTAATCTCCAAAAACTTCTTTTGGCTTGCCAAATAGTAGTTATTAATATTCTGGGATTGCCAGGATCCATACTTAAATCTGCAGCTCCGGAATTATTACTAACAAATAATACTTTTTCCCAATTATCCCCTCCATCAGTAGATTTAAAGATACCTCTTTCTGAATTAGGTCCAAAAGCATGTCCTAATGCAGCTACGTATACAGTGTTGTGGTCTGTTGGATCTATTCTTATTCTAGATATATGTTTCGTATCTGTTAAACCTATATGAGACCATGTTCTTCCTGCATCAGTTGACTTATACACACCATCTCCAGGTGATACATTACCTCTAATACAAGCTTCACCAGTTCCTGCGTATAAGACATTTGGATCTGATTCAGAAATTGCTATCGCACCAATAGATGAAGTATTAAAAAATCCATCTGAAACATTTTTCCAACTAATTCCAGCATCGTCAGTTTTCCATACTCCACCTGCGCATGCACCAAAGTAATATTCATTGATATTTGTTGGATGACCGGTAACTGCAACAGTTCTTCCTCCTCTTGGTGGGCCTATATTTCTCCACTTAAGATTATTTATTACTTCATCTTTTAATATTTGTTTCATGATTTTCTCCCTTTTAATATATTTTTTTACAGACCTACAGCTTGACCATCTTTTCTAGGTTCAGAACCGGCAATCATTATATTACCATTTGTTTCAATAATCTGACCACCTCCAAACATTGGAGAAGGATCATTAACAATTATTTTATGTCCATAATTTTTTATTTGATCTATTATTGAATTATCAAATATTGATTCTAATAACACTGTATCTTTCTTTACATCTTTTTCCGTATCATCCCAAGGTATCACACTAAATCTGGGCATATCCAAAGCTAATTGAGGTGAATGTTTTTTATCTATTAGATTTGATAGAACTTGAAAGTGTCCTTGTGCTTGTTGCATACCCCCCATAACGCCATAACAATATTTAAGATTATTATTTTTTGTATTGGTTACCATACCCGGTATTAAAGTATGAAATGGTCTTTTGTTAGGTTCTAAATAATTAGGATGATTTTTATCTAAACTAAAACTAGAACCTCTGTTTTGCAATGCTATACCAGTATCAGGAACAATAATTCCTGATCCAAAACCTTGATACAGGCTATTTATAAATGAACAACCGTTACCGTCTTTATCCACAGCAGTTACATATACAGTATTACTTGTATCAACTTTTACAGTGGGTTCATATGAAACAGCTTTATTTTTATCTATATACATACGTTTTTCAGAAGCATAATCTTTTGATAATAATTGTGGTAATACATGTTTGGTAATTTCAAAATCAGTGATATTAAACAATCCGTCTGAGAATGCTGCTTTAACAGATTCTATTTTCAAATGTAATTCTTTAACAGGATCAGAAGTTTCAGTGTTGTTAAAACCTTCATATATATTTAAAGCCATAAGAACATTTAATCCTTGAGTATTTGGGGGGCATTGCCATACTGTATAATCTCTGTATTCTGTAGAAATAGGTTCAACCCAATCAGCCTGATGATTACTTATATCATTTGTGGTTATCCATCCTCCTAGTTTTTGAATATGTTTAGAGATTTTATTAGCTGTATCACCTTTATAAAATCCATCTACACCATAATCCATTATCAATTTTAATGATTTTGCTAAAGAAGGTAATTTTTTTATTGAAGCAAATTTTGGAGGCCCAGGATTTAAGAATTCAGGATATTCTGATTCTTCTTGAATTTTATTTATAGAACCAGCCCATCCTTCAGCAATCACTTCACTTACAGGAAAACCATTTAATGCATAATCATATGCAGGTTCAATAATAGTCTTTAAATCTAAATTTCCAAATTTGTTAACTATAGTATCCCATCCCATTACTGCTCCTGGAATTGAAACAGAAAATGGCGATGTCGCTGGAATATGATTCAAACCCATTTCAATTAATTGTTCAGGATTTGCTAATTCTGGGGATCTACCGCTTGAATTAAGAGCGTATACTTTTTGTTCATCTGCATTGAAATAAAGCGCGAAAACATCCCCTCCTATTCCTGTGGACATAGGTTCAACAACATTTAATACTGCTGCCGCTGCTACGGCTGCATCTACTGCACTTCCTCCTTTAGCTAAAATATCTGCCCCTGCTTTGGCAGCCAAAGGCTGACTAGTTGATACTACTCCTTTGTTAGATAAAATATTTGATCTTCTTGAATTAAATTTCATAAATATATTTCCTTTTCAATTATTTGAATTTATATCATTATATTTTGACTTCTGATATCCTTGAATCATTAATTTTTGTACTTAATTCTTCAAGAATATTAACAATTGCATTAACAATCCCTTTTTCAGATAGTATTGGTAAATCCTCATTAGCGAGAATTGGTTCTTTCCCAATATATTCATCCGTAAAAGGAATATGAATAAATAAATATTTTGTATTTAAATTTTCATTATTAATTTTATGTTGATTCCAATAAAAATTTGCATTACACATAAATTTTCCAGCATTATCGGATATTGCTGATGAAACATGTTTGTTAGATAGAATTTCAAGATCCGTTAAATTTAATGTATTTAATAAATTGTCACCATTTGGGATAATTGGATCACCCTTTATAATAAGCCCATCATTATCTGGTGCAATCGAGTTGTATTCATTTTGAGCTACTGATTCTAGATTTAATGAAGTTCTAGATGCTCCAAGACCTAAACTGAGTATTATATCTGGATTACTTTTATATAAATCATAAACCTCTTCTTTAATTGTTGAATACTTACACTGCATTACTTTTGTAGATAAATTTATAATATTTGAATTTATCAATATCTTTTCTACTTTTTTAGATACAGATATAGTTGGGTTATATTTATATTTATAAAACTGTTCAAAACTAGTTAGTAATACATTGATTTTGTCTGACATTGTTTTTCCTTTATAAATTTAATATTTTATAAACAGCTTCTTGAATTGAATTTTTATCTAACCCATAGTATTCATATAAATCTTTTTGATCCCCAGATTGGCCAAATTCTGTTATCCCAAGAGATATAGATTTTACTCCTAAAGCAGATCCAATCCAACTTAATGCGTGAGGATGACCATCAATAATACTTAAAGATGGTAAATTAGTATGATTTCCTAAAATTTTTAATAAATGACTACCGTTCAAGCTATTATTATGAAAATTTCTATATAAGGGGCCCGGACCTGTGATATTAATTAGGTTAGATGATATACCTTCTTTTAAAAGTTCTTTTTGTGCTTCAATAACTTCTGAAAACATAGCTCCCATACTAAATAAATTTACTTTATATTCAGTTGAATCATTAGATATATTAGAATTAAAAAGATAAGCGCCATTAATGACATCTTCACGTAATAAATCCATATCCTTTTTATTATTATATTCATTAAATAAATCTTGATTTAATCTTGATGTTGTTAATCTTAGATATAAAGAAGATATTCTGTTAGATACATTATTGATACCATTAAGAAAAATCCATTCTAATTCTTTTCCAAAAGCAGGTTCGTAATAATCAAGTTCAGGCATTTCCATTCCTATTGATGGTGTTATTAAACTTTGATGTAATCCACCTTCAGGACTTAAAGAAATACCAGATGGAGTTCCGATCATAATGAATTTAGAACCTGAATAAACTCCAAAAAACAAAGCATCTAAACCTCTCCGAACAAAAGGATCATATAAAGTGCCTATGGGAATTAAAGTTGAACCAAATAATTCTTCGGTTAATCCCAATTGACCTAAAGCCATAAATAAATTATTTTCAGATATACCTAA
>MDTC01035302.1_pt1 | contig 15491 bp, 24 predicted proteins | sample 811181 | NCBI WGS metagenome assembly MDTC01 (sample SAMN05326644, study PRJNA326480) | marine metagenome | isolation source: seawater | place: Pacific Ocean: North | collected 2011
CCAGCTATGTTCTGTTCGTGCAGGATTGCCGAGAGAACTAGGAGTTTCAGATAAATCTTTAGCTTCAATAGTCCATGCAGCAGCAGGGAAGTATCTTTTTTGATCTAAACTCATGTGCATAGCCAAACCTTGTTGCTTTAAATTATTAGAACAAGATGCTCGTCTTGCTGCTTCTCTAGCAGATTGTACAGCAGGTAGCAATAATCCAACTAAAACACCAATGATTGCAATAACTACTAGTAATTCGATAAGAGTAAAGCCGGTTCTTTTATTCATAATTTTTCCTTATAATAGGTAAAGGTAATATAATAGGCGGGATACTCACAGTGAGTACATTTAATATTTTATTATACTCATTCCGGCAGTCTAAAAATGTTAGAAGTTTGTTAAAATTTATTTGCTTCAAATAACCATCTAGAATTAGCTAAAGTCCAATTTACCGTTTCTTCTAGCCTCTCTTCTATTGACTGTGGATTCCATCCCATTGTTGCCATTTTACCACCATCTAAAGCATAACGCAAGTCATGCCCCGGTCTTGCACTATGGAAATCTACCATTTCATAAATTAATTCTTTACCTTGAAAATCAGCAATCATTTGTGCTAATTGTAAATTATCAAGTTCTTTTGCTCCTACGATATTGAATTTTTGACATTTAGCGCCACCGTAGTCTGTTACTTGTAATTTTTTATCATCATAATTCATTAAAAATAATACAGCGTCCGCTACATCTTTAGCATGAATATAATGTCTTGATCCTGCTTTTGTTTTTTCTTTATTACTATGTATAGAAACTTTTTCTCCATTTTTTATTCTTTGAATACACATTGGAATAAACTTTTCTGGATGTTGTCTTTCTCCGTAAACATTCATTGTGTGTGTAATGTAGCATGGAAGATCATATGTATTTTCATACGCTACAACTAATTCTTCTCCACCAGCTTTAGATGCGCTATAAGGATTAGTAGAATTATATCTATCGTTTTCTTTATATTTAATGCCTTTTGGTGCTGGGCCAAATATTTCATCAGTAGAAAAATATATAAATCTTTTTAGATTATCGCAACCTCTGGCATAATTTAAGATATTGGTTGTTCCTACAACATTATCTAAAACAAATTCCATAGGATTAGTAATACTGCGATCCACATGACTTCCCGCTGCCATATGGACAATATATTCTACATTATCTCCGATAGAAGATACTAATTGAGAATTAATTTCTGCTTTTAAATCATGGAAAATTGTTTTAACACGTTTTCTTTCAGAACCTTTTAATGTAGATGTAACTTCAGATAGTCTATTAAGATTACCGCTATAATCAAGTCTATCTAAAGTAATAATATCATAGTCAGTATTTAATAATATATAATCTACAAAATGATGACCGATAAATCCTGCACCACCAGTTAACAATATTTTTTTATTCATTATTATGTTTTTTAAAAAGAGTAAATATGTACGGGATTTCCTGTTAATTCTTCTACAAAAAGCATAGCTTCTGCTATATCATAAAAATCTGCTATGGCTTTTCTGCTTTTGCAATAATCTTTTTTATATACAGCAAAGATTCTATAGAAAGGTTCATCAAGACTTTCTTCTTCAGTAGCCAAAAAATCTTCTGCGGTTTTTATTTGTTCTATAATTGTGCCACCATTATAATCATTTAATTCTCTACAGGTAGTTAATTCAAATGCTTTGATAACAGAATTAGCATTTGTGTTTAGAGTAAATGCATTACATAATCTATTTGCTCGATTCATAATATATCCTTATATTTTATATAGGCAGAGAAAGTCACCATGAGGATCGCCATCTACACTATATTCTTTGTTACAAAAGTAGGGTTTGAGTCCATTGTTTTCTAAAATTTGCCAAGTGTTTTTTTGATTATATGGGTAATCGTTATTAATAAGGTTTGCATTTATTTCATCATTAAATCTTCTCCCTGCCACCAGCAAGGTATTTGTCATGCTTTTAATATCTGTTAAATATTGTGTCAATATTGGTTCTGGTATATGTTGAAATACTAATGTAGCATATATTAAATCAAATTTTTGTTGTTTTACCCAATTCCAATTACTACTCAAATGAACATTGGGAATGTTATCAAGGTTTTTATTATATTTTGTTATAGTTAGTTCTCTACCTCGATCTAACATAGGGTCATTATCGTATCCATAGATATTGCTTTTTGGTAATGATTCAGATAAAAATATAACATTTCTACAAACACCACAACCAAAATCTAGTATATTTAAATTATCGCCTTCCGTTTCTTTATGAATATAATTTAATAATTCTTTAGAAGGCTCTATACTATTTATATTTTTTCCAGTAAGCACATAATCTATGGTTGTGTTTAAATTGATTTTTGGTATATTATTCTGCCAATCTGCGAAACTTTCGTTTAAATTCATATTTGATATTCTCTTTTTGTGATGAATAAAGTAGTAGGGTTGGCGGGAGTCGAACCCGCACTGTACGGATTTTAAGTCCGTTGTCTCTGCCTTTGGACTACAACCCCCTTTACATATTATTGTGATGCTCTTTTAATCTCTTAACAATTTTTACCATATTTTCTATATTATCAACACTCCTGATGGTTTTCTTTCTCTCCATTTCAGGAATTTCGATACCCTTGTCTGCCAAAAGTTTTTTAACCCTACCATATCTTGCTATAGTAGACGCGACCTTTTGACCTGTTTTTTCTGCAATTTCAGCATAAGTTTTGCTTGAATAAATTGCTTCTAAAAATTTTTCATCGCTGCAACGTACTCTTTGTTGCTTTTCAACCATTACTACTTTTCCCATTTGAAAGTCCTCCTATTAAGTATATCACTTCAGTATACAGTATATATCGGTCTTGTCAAGCATTATCTTTAGATTTTCCAAAACATACACACCAATAGATAATGTCTTTACTGCTATAGGAAAAACCACAACCTATACTATCAACTGATTTACTTAATATATTTCTTCGATGACGAGGACTTGATAACCAAGTACTCATTACTGATTTAACATCCATTTGACCATAAGCTATATTTTCTGCGACCCTAGAAAAGCCTAGTTGCATTATGTCTTGCATATCACTATGCTTTAATCTATTTTGTGTAGCCATAGTTTCTGCCCAATCTTGAGCAAAATTCATTAATGCGTTATTCATAACTAGTGGATTCATAGACCACATCCAAGAATTATCAGCCCTAGCTTTATTATGCAGGTCTATTAATTCTGACAGATTAGGTATCCGCCAAACACTATCATTTTTATTATTCATTCTAGAAAAACTCCATCAAAAGATGTGCGTAAAAAATTTCTTATATTTACACCTTCTGAAGAATTTTGTAGTGCATTTAATAATTTATCTTGTTTTTCAGATTTAAATATGTCTTTACCTTCAAAAAATATCTTCTCTGCTTTTACTAAAAAGAATTTCATAGCTCTTTTAAATTGAGTATGGTTCTTCCAATATTCTTTATCTTTTCTGCTTACAGCCATAGCTAATGCAGTACAGTATATTGCAAACTCTAATGATCCTGAAACTTCATCTGTTCTAATAGCAGTAGCACTATCATATGGATGTGACTTATATTTTGTGGGATCAATATTATATCTACTATAATCGTCTACAGCGCATTCAGCGCCAGCTATGTATGCGCACCACTCTTCTAGGGGATATAATGCTACATCATTCCAGTGTTTTTTTTGTTCTAAAAAATATAAGGGAAATCTATAACCTCTTAGTTCTTCTGGTATTAAAGGCACAATATCATCCATTGTTACATTAGGTTCTTGAATCCAAATAGCTTTACCTTCACCTACATAGAATGCTCTATATCCACTTTTAATATTACTTAATGCATTATTAATACCATGTACAGTTTCGTGAACATCTGTTGGTCTACCCCATTTACCACTAAAAGGCTTAGTAGTATAAGACATAACATTATTAAAAATGCAATTTTTATCTAAATTCCTCTTATCCTCTAATTCAAATGCTTCTAACTCGATAGGCACTGATCTAGCGTTCATGCTTTCTAAAGTGTCTAGAGAGGTATTTCCGTAATGCTTTTGTAAAACATTTTCTAAAATTTTACCTAAATCTGGTGCTTCTTGTCCATAAAGATGTGTAAAACTTAATACAAGTATTACTGTGAAGATTCCCCTAAAGAGTTTAACCATTTTTTATAATCCTTGTTTCTATATCCAACTTTTCTAGATACTTCTCTATTATTAGTAGTATCTAGCAACAAGGATGTTGGCAAACTTCTAGGCTTAAATTTATTTATAGCAGACTGATTAACCTCACGATTATCTGTATCAAGAAAACATACAATATATTTTTCCAATTCTTTTATGTTTTTACTATCTTTTTTTAATTCTTTGCAGTACGGACACCAATCAGCACCGAATACCAACACAACATTCATGTGGTGTACTTTGCCTAAAGCAATAGCTTTTTCTAAATCATCATATACAATATTAGTATCTAATTTTGGAATTTCTGGCTTAGGTATAATTACTTTGGGATTTGGTTTGTTGTCTATATTAGGTGTGGCGTTATCAGAACCATTAGACTTTGATCTTATAACTAGAATAGTAATGAGGATAAATAATAATACAACAGGTAGGGTTTTATTTTTGATATCCATATCTAGTCATCTTTATTAGGTAAAAATACCCCCAACAGTAAATAAACCCAAAACATAGCACTTGCTGTAGTGATTGCCGCAACAATAAATAATATTCTAATTAATCTTACGTCAATACCCAGAAAGTCAGATATACCAGCACAGACTCCAAAGATCATACCTTTAGTCTTGTTTTTGTACAGTTTGCTCATTACTACCACCTATCATATGGTTCATATAGCCGTATAAAATCAATGCGTAATCTTTCCCAACTACTAATTCAATTTCCTTAATCATCTCTAACTTCCTTTATGGCCTGATTATTTCTTTTTATATGTTCGTATACTAATTTTTCAATCTTACTAATTTGAACTTTTATATTTTGCACAGAGACACTCGATACGTTGGACATATTGTTCTCCATAAAATGAATATTAATAGTTAAATTTAAATACACCAAATATTAGTGTTTTTTTCTAGAAATATAAATAAAAGCAGCAATCACACTAATGTCAATTAAATACTTAATCCATACTACGCTTAATATGTCGATCAATCCATGTTGCATCTTTTATCCTTTATCTTATTATAAGTTTTAATAATATCGTCATTAAAAATATTTTCTTTATTAATACGCTTGTACTTCTTCATACTATACACCCTATTTGTTTTTACTCCACCACCTCTTTTCATTTTATGTTTAAAATCTTCTAAACTTCTAGTGTAGTAGTGATTGATTCTCATAGTTTTATCTGTAATTGGTTTTATGCTTTCGTCTGCCATATATTTTGCAAAATTATACGCAGAATCCCAATATTCAGAAATAGAATTACAATCTACATCAACTATATTATTTTTAGTTGGAAACCAATGGGATGTCCAGTGTGTTTTTTTAAAATTATATGTTGAAGGATTAATAAAGCATTTGATATGCTTGTTGAAATTTAATAAATTTGGAGATGATTGAGTATAGGAATATATCGTGTCAGGTTGTTTAGTAAGGTGCTGATTAGAACCAAAAGCTAACCAATATAAACCCACACCATCATATGCTTCGTATTTTTGCAAATAGTCTTTTATATCTATAGAGTCATTTAATAAAACCACAAATTCATCTATATCTAAAAAACCTATCCATCTAACATTTTTATATTTTTCAATACAATCTCTTTGCGCCCTTATCTGTGTAAAATCTTGGGAGTCTTTCCAATCTATAACGCGAACATTATTATAAGATCGTAAAGTTTTTTTTAAAGATACTTCACTATTATTGTCATACAGTATAAAATACTCGACACCAATAGCACTATGATAGTCTAACCATTCTTTAATATACAAGTTTTCGTCTTTGCATATAGCAGACATAACTATATATTTATTCATTCTTCTTCTTCTTATCGGATTTAGGTTTAGACTTTTTAAAAATACGTTCGTAGTTTTTTTCCCATGTTTTATTGTCTACAGTTTTAGGTCTATTAACATCTCCCTTTCCGTTTGACATTTTGTAAACTCCTTTCTTAAAAAATTAAGCCTCTAAAACATAACTCCAATACCTACTATCTGTTTTATCTTGCAGTTTATCCCAGTATACACATCGAGCAATATAAGATGGTACTTTAATTTTGCCGCAATTTACACTCCAATGTTGTTCCATTCTTTTGTATTTTTCAAATCCTGTCTTGCTTTTGTATGTAAGGTCTTGCATACCATATAATCTAAGTTGATGAACATCTCCACACAAAACCCTAGCAAAATTTGGATGAATCATTTCTAATGCAAATGAAACTTTTGCCATACCAAGACCAGTAATGCGATTAACAATCTCATCACGCTTTTTGACATGATACTTTTTTGTTGTAAGGTAAAAATCTTTTGGATTATTCCAGAACTGTGTCGCAAAGTCCCAGATATACTTTGTTCTATTGTTATACAATCCAACTCCAGAATTTTTTAGTTTGTCTAGGAGTTTTTCTTTATCGTCGATCCATTCGTCGTATTGCTTAATGGCCTCGTAACCACGGCAATTCCCTTGCCAACTTGTATGAACAGAGCAATAAGCAAACAGATAACGCCTAAAAATATCGCCATGATTCTGTGGTCGTACACTCTCCCAGTACTCCTTATATGCTTGAATTTTTTCTCTAGGAAATGTTTTAAAAAAGTCATCAGCCCGACTCCGACAGTAAGTGGTTTGCTTTACTGGTTTTTCTGTAGTAGTTTCCATAGTAGTCTCCAAAAAGTTAAATCCTGTGATACTAACAATTCTATACTATAGATATCGACTTGTCAAGTGCCTTTCTTTAATTTAGTTTTAGCGTTTCTATGCTAAAATTTTTGTCTAATTCATCTATATCTAACATATCTTTTTCAAATGTATTTTTATTACAGAAATTATCAACTCTATTTAAAGTACGAGATTGTTTTTTAATATTTGGTTTTTCTAATGCGTAACCACTCCCCATTGTTTTTTCAATAAAAGACAGACTATCAAAACTACAAAGTTCTTCATAATTAATAATATGGTATGGCTTTTTGTAATCTAATGTGCAATTAGCAAACATAGTATAATTTTCTTTATATTCCTTCACAAAATCCATATACTCTTCTTTATTCCAAGTAATTAATTCATCGTATTTAGGATTATAATCTTTATCATATGTCAGCATCCATTGTCCAATATTTTTAGCTTTTTTCAAACTAATATATGAGTCTAGTATTGATTTTCTATAATTAATAACAATAACATCAGACGCTTCAACAATTTTACAAATCCACGAATGATCGAAGTATTCATTAAGTACATTTTTATTTATAAAGTATCTGTAATGTAAATTATTTAATTGTTTCTGAATATCAAAAAACATTTCTATGCAATATGGGTTTGTGTTTTTATAGTTATAAAGTTTCCTTGTTTGGTTTTGTTTAACATTGAGTAATACTGGTTTGCTTTTCAGTAAAAAATTCATATATTCTGTTGACAAAGGTATATTGTTTTGATAAAAAATATCATGGATAATTTTTATTTGCTTTGGTAAATAGGCATTAAAAATTTCTCCAGCACTATAGCAATAGCCTTGTAACGATTTAAAATGTCTAGATAAAAAAGTCGATCCTGTTCTAGCACTTGCTAATATGGAAATTGTTTTCATAGTAATGCAAACATTTCTGTAAATTTTAAAAGATGTTTTTTATAATTTAAATTCGATAAATGCCAAAATATATAATCATTATTTAATAATTCCAATAAGTCTAGGTTTGTCTCAAAATTACTGTAACAAATTTTATTTTTCAGCATAGGGTCTATAATATTATATTTTTTCCATAATCCAAACCACCAATAATTATTTGGTTTTTTGTGTTTTTTGAAGTGCATTGGCTGAGAAAGAAATATTTCTAATATTGATTCGTCATTAACAACATAATTTTTATTAGATACGAGTTTTGATAATTGTTTAATTGATTGTTCAGAAGTTATATTTATTCCAAGAGTATCTTCATTGAATTTAATGTAGTCAGAACAGAATTGTTTGTTTAAAATACTAAAAGCCGTACTACACTTAAACTCTATTTCAAAATTAAAAAATTTATTTACAAAAACAGATTTCCTTAACAAATAATCTTGGTTTGCACTTTTTTCTTTAGAAAATTTCCAAGTTTTCAAAAGATTTGTGCCACTATCAATACAGTCTGCTACATTTTTTAAGGGATTGATAATTACTGTGTCTAGATCAATAAAAATTCCATATTCATTATCAGATTCTAGAAAAGAATAATATCTAAGCATCTTTCTTATTGTCGGACAAATATTGGGATACTGAGACAAAATTTTAACATAAGGATTATCTAAATTTACAACAGATAGTTTTATATCATGAAAATTAAAATACTTTTCAATATTATTGTTAGCTAATGAAGCCCACGCTTCATTTTGATAAGTGTTACATAGATATGCTCCTATACTATTTACCATAGGAAATGATCTCCTAACATACTTTTCAACTCATTATTAGATTCCATATAATATATTTTTAGTTCATTTAACATAGTATCTGTTATTTCATCTTCCACACTAGCAAATTTTTCCCAATTTGCAGTACGATTATAAGATACATTATCTACAATTAACTGCTCTATATTCAAGAATTTACATATTAAACTTATAGTTTTATTATAGTCTGCTTTAAAATCATCATATTTAATAAATAATACATTATCTTTATCGAAATGATGCCATATTCTTTTTATACTTTTTGCATAGTTTCCATTATTCAAATAATTATATAAGTTTTTCTTGCTTTCATGTGCTTCAAATATGTTTGTGTATATCCTTGGACAGCCATTCCAATTTTGAATATTTCTTCTCCATGTATCTACCCAGTTTATAGATTGTTGAAATTCTTCGTGCAGTTCTTTATTGTTGAGAATAATGTTAATAGCACGAAAATGTTTATATTGTGATATAAATCTTTCTACTGGATTTCTAAGCACACAAATTATTTTTATATTTTTGTCACAAGTTTTTTGCATTTTAGGTACTGCCCACTCATCACTAAAATATGTAGTAGATGCTTCCATACGATAGAGGCAGTCATCAACAGGGAATAAGTCGTTATAATAATCAAGTCCTTTAGTAAAGTTATTGGAAAAAAACTGTGGTTCTTTTAAAGAACAGCCAGATATAAATGGATGTTGCTTTAATAGATAAAATAACGAACTACTACCTGTTTTTGGTGGAGACATTAGAAATAAATTACATTTTGCTTTACTCATATTATTTATTTTCTTGATTGTATATATTCATAAGTTCAGATTCATTCATATCCCAAACAAAAGTATTTCCTGTATTTATATCAGATTTTTCACTTACTCCATCATTCATGTTAACGATAGGATATATATAATATTTTAATCTAATGCTTGAGTCAGCTTCTTTTTCACAACAATATCCCATAAATTTATCCACAGGGCAGGTAATTGAGTTTTTAAAATTCCAATCAATAAACTCTTTATGTCGTATAGGTACATAATTTTGAGGCTTTATATTGTTAAGTAAATAATTATTTGCTGTAGCTTGAAGTAATTTTTTTGCTCCATTATAACTTATAATATAAGACTCTGCGCCATCAAATAATAATCTACTATTTTCCCATCGTATTCTTTTTGATAAATTAATAATATCATCATTATCACGTATGATTAAATTAGAATTTAATATATCTTCTACGGTTTGTTCTGCTACATCATCTTCTAAAATTAATGCATTTTTAATATTTTCATTAACTATCTTTTGCCATAATAAATAATGGCTTAAATATACTCCTACAGCACCATTAGACTTTTTAAAGTAAACATCAGAAGATATATTGCAAGGATTGATCTCTAAGCCATATTCCTTGTGTCTTAAAGTATTTTTTCTGGTATCTATAGCAGAAAATCTTTCTAAATTATGTTTAGATAATAATTCCCATCTATCCACCCTATCATCTAAATTTATACAGAACATCCTGTCAATTTTTAGTTTATGATATGTGATAGTATTATCATCTTTTATAAGATAGGGATTTCTTCTAGGTTTTATAGGGGAATACCTATCGCACATAAATCTATTATTAATTTCTGATGATCCAGTATTTTGTGTGATATAGTTTGTTGTTCTAGATTCGTGAGTATGAGGAATATGATATATAGAATTGTCTATATCAAACCAGATTACTTCAGTGATATCAGGATTAGATTTTTTAATTCTCGTATACAAATCTATCTCGTCATAACCATATCCATTTAAGTCTTCTCTAAAATATTTATAATCTTCTTTATGTACAACAAAGAACCCAGAAGTATATCTAGAAAAAGTATAATCTGATCTTATGAAATATTTGTGACATAAACCATTTCTTAAATATAGTTCAAGCCAATTACTATCTAAAAGCTGATAATCTGCATCAACTTTAATTACAATATCACTCTTAGAAAAGTCAAATGCTAAATTGTAAGCCTTGCCTAAATTAAAATATTTTTCATTTTCTACTCTTATCACTTTTACCTTGTTATAATCTGTAATTATCACAGGTTCGTCTGAACTATAGTCTACGACAATAATTTCATCAATTAAATCTACATCATGCCAAGAATTTAAAATTTTAAATAAATTCTCTGTTCTATTTTTAACGGCTATTATTACTGATACCGACTTATCTACGGGGTTATCTGATTTCAGAAAACCCATAGCCTTGCCATGCATTATATAATGGTAATAATATTTTTCTTTTTTAGTAATACCTATTTCAGTAGCATGTGGTTCATAAAAATTTATAACATCTGGGCATTGATTTTCATAAAATTCTTCATCAAAAATTTTATCTACTTTATGATGTTTATAAAATTCTGATAATGTAAGCTGATATTCAGGGGTGGTTTTTACTGGCGGGATTAAAATATTAGCTTCTGTGCTATAATTACTAATCGCCTCCCCTTTTTGTTTTAAAAAACTATGAAAAAATAATCTATGTTTATCATCTATGCCATTACTTTGGCAGTATGAAAGATAAAAATCTCTCGCTTCTGGATTATGTTCTAGATAATATTTTTCATCAAATGCTGAGTCTACTATTGCAGTGCGATAAAATTCCTCTATAGAAATTGCCATAATTTTGTATCGTCCGATTCCTTATTAAGCCTGATACCATAAATTACACCAGCTACCTTTTTTCGTAACCTACAGAATTTTCCATATCCCAATCAATATTATCATCTATAATTTGCTTCATTCTGTTATCTAATTTATGTGGATTAGGTTTTTTAACTTTAATTTTAGAAACATTTTCAAAATTTAAATTGAATTTTTTAGATATTTCATCAAATATTTTATGTGGATTTTGACATAAATCTTCATACTTTAAAAAATAATAATTTTTAGCTAACGTAGGCATAGTATTATATAGATAATTTAGTTTCTTTGATCTTAGATCAAAAATATTCTTATATCTTTTATCTGTATTTGATAAGTCCCTATCGTGTAAATTCTCTACATTATGCTTCTTAACAGAATACCATTCTGATAATAAAAACTTATACATCTTACGATTTTCATCAGGTACATGATAGAGATTACCATAAAAAGAATGTATCCAATCATAAGGATTTCTAACTATACCTAAGAATAATGTATTATCTCCATGTCTTTGTATTTCAGTATTATGAAAGCCAAAAAAATGTTTCCAGCCATAAGTATTTACCCAAGGTATATTGCTTATCTTATTTCTTTTAGCTTCAGAAGGGTCTATGACTCCTGCATGATGAACATCTCCGGTAAATATGGAGTACAAAAAATTTGTGCCGCTACATCTTTCTCCATAAATAGTGAAATCTTTAATCATAGCACTCTAGAATCTCCATGTAGTATTTTAAATGTTGGAAATCTTAAACTAATTCCACCTTCTTGATTTTTAGTTTCTTCAAAATATTGTACGGTTATAACCTTACCCAAGATACTAGTAGGGTTTTTATAAAAGTCTTGTCTTTGTTCTATAGAAAATCCACTCCCCACTCTTACGGTATGATCTTTATGTTTAATGTAAACACAAGATAGCATTTCTTCTTCGCATTCTTTACCATCTATTGTTAAGGGAAACATTCCCATTTCTGTGTCTAGCACTTTATATTCAGCATCGTGGAAGGTCTTTACTTTCAATAGGTCTTTACTACGCTTGCCTTTATATACTACATTTTTACGCAACATTACGCCTTCCCAACCATTCTCATCTGCTTTAGATACCCATTCTTGGAAATGTTCATCATCTTCTACTATATCCATTTCTAATACAGATAAGCAGGGACATTCGTTATTCTCCATAGTGAACAATAACTGCTTATATCTTTCATAGAGATTCTCATCGCTCTTCTTTGCTTTAAATTCATCTTGAGTCATCATATCAAAGATTTTATAAGAAGGATTCTCGATAGTATGATCTTTTTTACGAAGTTGCTTCATAATACCTTGAAAATCTTCATTACCATCTTCATCAACTAAGCATAGTTCACCATCAAATACTACGTCAGTAATCCCCAAAGCACTAATCCCATCAGAAACCACACCAAGAGTAAGGAACTCTTTTCCTGTGCGGGAATAGAAGGTAGTGTTGCCAAAATTATCAACAATAGCGAGACATCTAACACCATCCAGTTTCCTTGAAACAAACCACTCATCTTTCCACTCCACTAATTTAGGTTCATATTTTTCTGCAAGAGCAACGCTGAACTCTGGAATAAAATCAGGAATAACTTTATTAATAAGTTTTACACCAACCTTAGTTTTCAGGTCTTTGTCTAAAATACAATAGACAAGTTCTTCTTGTTCTGGATGTTTGTTAATATAAGCATTTACAATTCTAATAGCATCATGTCCTGTAAACCTTCTGTTATTCAAATCACTGAACATTTGACACAAGCCATATCCCGGTTCGCAATCTCCGAAAGATAAATCTGGTCGCTTCTTAACTTGGCTACTTGTTAAACCATACATAAGATAGTCATTATGTGCTAAATTCAGCACATTTCTAGCATGAAGTTGATCTCCGTTATCCTCCTCTTTACCTGCTTTACAATACTTTGCAATAATTTCTTGCTTGGCAATCGTACCGCTATTATTACGCAGTTCGTCGATCATAGCCATAACATATTCTGTGGTATTCATAGTAGTATCCTGTGTTCTGTGATTCCTGTTCCTTGCAGTATACCTTATATCGTCATGTCTGTCAAGCAAACTTTAAAAAGTATATCCAAATCTTTCAAAATCCTGGTGATATTTTTTGTATACTTTTTGTATAAGACTTTTATTATAATATTCAGAATAGTGCTTGTGTTGAGTTTTGTTCTGATGTATCGCGTTTTGTTTAAAAGATTTACTAAATAAAGTATTAGTTACATAATCAAAATCTTCAGTAAAATTTTCAAATCTTCCCAAAAAACTTATATGTTCTGGAATAAGAGAATTTTGAAATCGTGCATGACCGTCTAATTCATCACAAGGAACTTCACATAAAGCAGAAACAAAAGTATCAAAACTTACATTCTTCCACTTTTTATAAAATTTTATATCCCATGAACTTGTTTTTGTTTTAATAACTTTATCATGGTACAAAGAAACTAACCTGTCAAAAGGATTTCTACAAAAAGCAAAAGTAAAAAATTCATAGTGTTTTTTATGTAGGAGATCATTATAGTAGGGAGAAGGATATTGTTTGCCTTCTTTATTAACAACATATTTATGAAAATTAAGATATTTATTCTTGTTTAACCATATCATTATTGTTCGAGTACAAACTTTAGGAACAACATAATAAATATATTTGTAATCTTTATTAATGTAATATCTGCGAGGTTTTTTCTTTTTCACTTTAACTCTTTGGAGCGATAGTAGTAAACTATTTTTTTAAATGCTTCCACTCTATGCTTTAGTTTTAAATATTCGTTTTGTTCAGTGAATACTTTATTTAGTTTGTTCACAAGATTGCTACCAGCTTTAGAAAAATAAGCAGGAATTATTGAATGCAGCACAAGGAGTATGCCGTGATGTATGCACTGAACACCATAACCTGAAGCGAATCTAAAGTGTTCCCAATATGTCATGTCATTTTCTTGCAAATGTAGTTTAGATTTTTTAAACATTAGATGTGTCTCCAAGTAATAGTGATGCTGCAACACTATTACTATACACCTTATGTTTCAATAAATTTTATATATCTCCAATGAAATGTGTGATGTAAATGATAAGTCTCAGAAAAAAAATATATGTTCATACATTGAAAAGCGGCACAATCTTTTCTTATCTCTGGTTCAATTACTTCTATTTGAATATGAGTGAACATAAATGTAGTATGGAAGTATGTTATCTGCTTTGGTCTACCGTCTATTAAAAACCTACATACCTGATTATGCCGAAACATTTGTACGGTATTTAAAGCTAATAGGAGCGATAATATTATTACTTTAGTCTTCATTTAACAAGGTTTGTATTGACCTTAAATTATTAGCCTCTAAAACATAAGCCCCATGTAATGATTTTATTGATCCGTTATACTTATCTTCTGGTAAATCACAATCCTTTGCCCATCCTACTAAATATGTTTTATACGGTCTTTTTTTTGGTACTAAAGCTAAAACATAAATACCGTTAGAATGTCTTTCTTTTTCTCTTACAAGCAATCTATATTTAAGAGGATCACTTGAATATCTCATTAAACTTCCTTTAATGTCTATATTCTGCAAACCAACAATATCTGTACCTTGATCTCCTCTGCTTGGATTAGAATTAGCTTTATTTCTGGCTTCAACATATCCTTGGATAGAACCAGTTAAAATATAAGAAGCACAATAATTAGCAATTTGTCCTACAAGTTGATCTTCTGACATAAAAGCAGAACGTGCAACAGGTTTTCTTATTTGAGATTTTCCATCCATAAATAATCCACCAAATGCTTTTTCAGCTTCTTTAGTATTGTTCCATATAAGTTGCATGTCTTTTTCTGGAACAGTATAAGTTTTAATATCTTTGTTATTTATCATAGTATTATATTTGGGGTTTTGTAGCAACATCCATCTAACATAAGAACCCCTTAACTTAGTTATATTGATGGAAGATTTGTATTGTTTGAGGTTTTGGAGATTCAGTTATTTCTCTAAGAACCTCATAACTTAGATTTGTTAATAACCGTATAAGATTTTGGCTGAACTGTTATCTCTCTAAGAATCTTATAAACTTAAATTTATTGATAACAGAATGGAGGCGAGGGGAGTCGAACCCCTGTCCAGTGTAAATTCCACATAAACTTCTACATCGTTAGTCTGTTGTTATTAA
>MDTC01003713.1_pt1 | contig 15488 bp, 11 predicted proteins | sample 811181 | NCBI WGS metagenome assembly MDTC01 (sample SAMN05326644, study PRJNA326480) | marine metagenome | isolation source: seawater | place: Pacific Ocean: North | collected 2011
CAGCGCCTCGCGCTCGCTCGAGGAGAAGCCCGCGCATCCCCGCAGCGACCGCGCCATCGTCGGGCTGTACGCGTTGGACGGCACGGTGGTGGAGCGGGTGAGGGGACTGACCCCGTCGCCGCGCGGCGAGCTCGAGATGGTCGATCTGCTCGACCGCTACCGACAGGACGACGCCCTGCGCGCGGTGGCCCTGCCTGAGGACGTCGTGTGGATGGATCTGGGCACCCACGAGGCGCTCGCGCGGGCCGACGCGCTGCTGGCGGAGGCTCAGCCGTCGAGCTGATCCCGGAGCACGAAGCGCTGGGCCTTGCCCGACGGCGTTCGTGGGACCTCGGCGATCAACCGGATCTCTCGCGGTGCGAGGTGCGCGGCGACCTCCCGCTTGACGTACGCCCGGAGGGTGTCGTGCAGGCTGCCCGGATCGATGTCGGGGTCGGCAGGCACGATGAACGCGACGATCACCTCGCCGCGCTCACGGTCGGGCTTGCCGACGACGGCGCAGTCGGCCACCGCCGGGTGGCGCAGGAGGGGCTCTTCGATCTCCGACGGACCGACGCGGTAGCCGGCGGTAAGGATGACGTCGTCGCTGCGAGAGGCGAAGGCAAAGTGGCCGGCCTCGTGCTGCACGACGAGATCGCCGGTGAGGTACCAGCCGTCCGCGGTGATCCGGTCCCGGCCCGCCCCGGCGAAGTAGCCGGAGAAGAAGTTGAGCGGGCTCGACGGCAGGTGCAGGGCCAGCTGACCGGGCTCGCCGCGGACCGGGGTGCCGTCCTTGCCCAGCACCGCGAGGTGGTAGCCGGGGATGGGCAGGCCCATGGTGCCGTCGTGGACCGGATGCACGAGACCGTGGTGGTTGCCGGCGACCATGCCCAGCTCGGACTGGCCGTACTGGTCGTAGAGGCGCCCGCCGGTGGCCTCGGCGAAGGCACGGGCGATGTCGGTGGACAGGGTCTCACCCGCGCTGGAGCCGATGCGGACCGACGCGCCCTGCAGGCCGGGGAGCAGGGCCCGGTACGCCGTGGGGGACGACATCAGGTTGGTGACGCCCTCCTCCCGGGCGAAGGCGCCGGCCCGCGCCGGGTCGAACTTCTCCTCGAGGAAGCGGATGGTCTGGCCCATGAGCATGGGGCCGAGCACGCCGCAGTACAGCCCGTAGGCCCAGCCGGGATCGGCCATGTTCCACAGGACGTCGTCCGGGCGCAGGTCCACCGAGTACTGCAGGTAGGCGCGGAAGGTCGCCAGCGCGAAGAGCGGCACCGGCACGCCCTTGGGCGGCCCGGTCGTGCCCGACGTGTAGATCAGGATGAACGGGCTGTCTTCGGGGTGGCGCGCGATCGCGGGGGGCGCTCCGCTGGGGTCGGGCAGGGCGTCGACGTCGAGCACGACGAGGTCCGCGCTGGGAGGCAGGCGCTCGGTCAGCGCGGCCTCGGTCACCAGCACCCGGGCCCCGGACGCCTGGACCCGGGTCGCGATCGCGCTGGGTCCGAACGCGGTGAAGAGGGGCACCACGACGGCGCCGAGGTGCCAGGCGGCGAACAGGGTCTCGAGCAGGGCCGGGCGCTTGGGGAGCAGCACCGCGACCGGCGCGCCGGGGCCGACGCCGTGGGCGTGCAGGATCGCGGCCATGCGGGCGGTGCGATCGGACAGCTCGCCGTAGGACAGCACCCGCCGCGACTCGCCCGCGCGCCAGACCAGGGCCGGGCGCTCGCCGGGATGGCGGTGAAGCGCCTCTTCTGCGGCGTTGAAGCCTTGTTCTCGTGAGCCGGTCAGGGTGCCCAGCTGCTCGGCCAGGGCGCCCTCGGCGGTGAGGGCATCGTAGGAGCGGGGCATGCTCACTCCACGATGGAGGCGATGAGCGCGTCCGAGTAGCGGCGGGTCCGCTCGATGTGCTCGGTGTCCTCCATGGAGCCGACGGTGAGCATGGCGAAGCACAGCTCCCGCGAGGGGTCGATCCAGAAGCACGACGTGCCCGAGCCCCAGCCGCCGAAGGTGCCCGGACGGCCCAGGTTGGGCAGGGGGCCCGGGGTGATGCTGCCGGCCACGCGCACGAAGAAGCCGAGGCCGATGCCGCCCGGCCAGGGGGACCAGCGACGCATCTGCAGGGAGTAGTCGAGCAGGTCGTTGGGGGTGTCGCCGGTGCGGTTCTCCGCGGCGAACTCGACCATCGCCGGCGAGAGGATGCGGGTGCCGCCGGCCTCGCCGCCCTGGGAGAGCATGAGCGCGAAGCGGTACATGTCCTGGGCGGTGGTGACGTAGCCGCCCGCAGGGATCTCGGCGCCGGGCACTGCGGTCATCGCGCCCACGCCCTGCACCTCGACCTCGTGGAACATGCCCGAGCGGGTGTAGCAGGTCGTCAGCGGGTTGAACTCGTCGCGCAGGCGCTCGGCGACGCCCAGGCTGGTGCGGTTCATGCCCAGGGGTGCGAAGAGCTCCTCCTCCAAATAGGTGGCGAAGTTCCTTCCCTTTCCGTCGACCTTCAACAGGAGGGAGGCGAGCACCGCGTGGCCGACGATGGCCGAGTAGCAGACCCGCTGGCCGGGCGCGTTCTCCGGGCGGGAGGTGGCGGCCCAGGCGGTGAGCTGCTCGATGGAGAGCATGACCTCGGGGGCGACCGGGGGCAGCCCGGTACAGATGCCGCTGGTGTGGGTCAGCAGGTGGGCGACCGTGATCCCCTCCTTGCCGCGGTTGGCGAACTCGGGGAGGACCTCGCAGACCGGTTGGTGGAAGCCCAGCAGGCCGCGCTCGACGGCGCTGAGGATCAGCGTGTTCACGAACTGCTTGCCGCTGCTGAAGCAGATGCAGACGCTGTCGGCCTGCATGGCCTTGCCCTCGTCCCGGCGGGCGAAGCCGGCGGAGTGGGAGAACACCAGGTTGCCCGCGCGCCCGGCGAGGATGCTGACCCCGTCGCAGCGCGCGGCGTCCACGTCGGCCTGCATCTGCTGGCGCAGGCGCTCGAGGCGGTCGGGGTCGAAGCCGGTGGGGTCGGGCGAGGTGACGTTGATGGACATGGAGCCTCCTGGAACGGCCGTGGGTCGGCGGTTCTCCACCGTACGAGGAGGCCAGGGTCCGCAGAAGAGCCACAATGGGAGAAACACCATGGCGGAATGCGCCAAGGTGGGTCCGATCACTCCGGGGGGAGCCAGCCGTCGAAGATGTGACGGGTCACCTCCAGCAGGGAGGCGACCGCGGGCTGGCGGCGGTGGGCGGGGGGCTGTACCGCCCACAGGGGCATCGGCTCGAGCTGCCAGCCCGGCAGCACCTCGACGAGATCGGGGCTCGGGGCGGCGCCGAGGGGTCGCGCGCCGATGCCGAGCCCCGCCTGCATGGCCTGGGTGAGCACGAGGCTGGTGTCGCAGGCCAGGTTGCCGCCGACCGAGACGGTCTGCTGCTCGCCGTCGACGTGGACCAGGGTCCACTGCTCCTCGGGGGTGCCGTCCAGAAACCGCAGGCAGGCGTGGTCGACCAGCTGGCTCGGGTGCTCGGGAAGACCGTTTGCAGCGGCATAGTCGCGGTGGGCGGCCAGGGCGGACGCAAAGGTCGTCACCCGGCGGAAGAGCAGGGTGGCCTGGGTAGGCATGGAGAAGCGCAGCTGCACGTCCAGCGCCTCGGCGACCACGTCCAGCGGGGCGTCGGCAACGATCAGCTCGAGCGAGATCCCGTCGTGGCGGGCAAGCCAGGCGGCGAGGTGGGAGAGGAACTCCGGAGTGACGACGACCGACGGCAGGGCGACCCGCAGCTTGCCGCGCAGGCGGTCGGTGGACGGCGTGACGGCCTGCTCGGCCTCGGCGACGGCGGCCAGCACGCGCCGGGCGGGCCCGAGCAGGCGGTCGCCGCGGGCGGTGAGGGAGACCGAGCGGGTGGTGCGGTGCAGCAGGCGTCCGCCGACGCGCTCCTCGAGGCGCTGGACCGCCCGGCTGACCTGATTGACCGACAGGCCGAGCTGGCGGGCGGCGGCGGTGAACCCGCCGGTCTCGGCCACGGCGACGAAGCGGCGCACCTCGGCCAGGTTGTCCAGCATTGTGGCGTCATCAGCCAAGAGGCCTGCCTCACCATGGCGATCCGAGCGCAGCCTATCCGGTGCGAGCATCGCCCGATGGGGGAGCGCGCGGTAGGGGGCAGGCGGAGGCCCGGTGAGCACACTCGGCAGGGACAGCGGCGGGACGAGGGCCTGGGCCAGCGTAGGTGCCGAGCAGGCGGTCCTGGAGCAGCTGGCCGGGCTGGACGGCGACCTGGAGTCCGGGTTCAACGCCGCAGAAGAGTGCTTGTACCGGCATCCTGCGGGCAACCTCGCCCTGGTTTGGCGCTCCGGATCCCAGCGCCTGGAGGTCACCTTCGGGGAGCTGGCAGACGCCGCGGATCGCATGGCCGCCGAGCTCGCTGCGAGAGGCGTCGGGCCGGGCTCCCGGGTCGCCGTGCTCCTGCCGCGCCGTCCCGAGCTGCTGCACACCCTCTTCGCCATCTGGCGGCTCGGTGCAGCGGTCGTGCCGCTGTTCACCGCCTTCGGCCCCACCGCCATCGCGACCCGGGTCGAGGCGGCAGGCGCCACCGTGCTGGTCACCGACGGGGTGTTCGCCACCCGCCTGCCCGAGCACTTCGGCCTGTCCGTGGTCGACGTCGACCAGCCGCTCCGCGCCCGAGCCCCCGCGCCTCCGCTGCGGCGCCACGCCCCGTCTCAGCCCTTCATCGTGCTGTTCACCTCGGGCACGTCGGGCTTCCCCAAGGGGGTGCCGGTGCCGCTGCGGGCGCTGCTCTCGTTTCGCGCCTACCTCGACTACTCGGTCGCCCTGCGCCCCGACGATCGCCTGTGGTGCGTGGCCGATCCCGGCTGGGCGTACGGCCTGTTCTGCGGCCTCGTCGGTCCCATGATCCTCGGCGCTGCGATCCGCTTCCTGCAGGATGGCTTCGAGCCCCGACGGGCCGCCGCCTTCCTCGTCGAGGAGCGGATCACCGCGGTCATGAGCGCGCCTACCGCCTACCGGCTCATGCTCCCCTGGCTCTCCCGGAGCGGCCTGCGCCTGGCCTGCAGCGCCGGTGAGCCGCTGCCCCCCGAGCTCGCCCACGCCTTCCGCCGGGCGACCGGGGCTCCGGTGTTCGACCAGTACGGCCAGACCGAGGTCGGCATGGTCGCAGGCAACCACCACGGGCTCGCCCACACGGTGATCGACGGGTCGATGGGCCTTGCCGTGCCCGGCTACCGGGTCGCGGTGCTCGATCGTGCCGGCCACCCGGTCATCGGCGAGCGCGGTCGCCTCGCGGTCCACCTGGACGACAGCCCCATGGGCTACTTCACCGGCTACCTGGGCTCGCGTCCGTCTGTCCGCGACGACGCCTGCTTCACCCCGGACGGCTGGTATCTGACCGGCGACCTCGCGGTGCAGGCCGAGGCCGGCCACCTCTCCTTCGCCTCCCGCAGCGACGATCTCATCGTCAGCTCCGGCTACCGGGTGGGTCCCGCGGAGATCGAGGAGCAGCTCCTGCGCCACCCGGCGGTCGCCGACTGCGTCGTGGTCGGCCGGCCGGACCGCGCTCGCGGTGAGGTGATCGTCGCGTTCGTGGTGCCCGCCCACCTGGACGAGGCGGAGCACCTGATCGGGGATCTCCAGGCCTACGTGCGCCGGGAGCTCGCCGCGCACCTGGCCCCGCGCGAGGTGCGGCTCATCGAGGAGATCCCGCGGTCGCCCAGCGGAAAGCCGCAGCGCTTCGTGCTGCGCCGCGGGCTCGAGCTGCAGCGGCGCTGACTGCCCGCGTTCGCCGCCGGACGCTTTTTTCCGATCTTCCTGGCGAGGTCTCGGCTCGTTTCGGGTGGGAGCAGGTGTGGGCTCTGAACGCCCCGTCGGCGGCCTCTGCCGCCGTCCCCGGATCCTCGCCGGAAATCCGTTGGAGCCCCGATGCCGTCCGTCCAGCCGAAGATGTCGCAGCAGCAGAGCCTGACCTCGAACCAGAAGCTCGACCCGAACCGGCCCAAGAAGAAGGCGCCTCGCCCGCCGAAGTCGAACCAGGAGCAGCTCGAGGAGCTCAACGAGGTCACCTACGACGGGGACGGCATCCTCCAGCGCATGGACGAGATGGGCCTCGAGCGCGAGGAGCCCGACCCCAGCCTCTTCAACGACGACTTCTCCGACACGGCGTCCCTGTACGAGGCCTTCCGCGGCAAGGAGGCGCCCCGGGGCAAGAACGGCGACTTCGTCAAGGACGGGATCGCCAAGCGCCTGGGCCTCGAGGGCCAGCGCCAGGGCTTCTACCTGCTGGGCGAGCAGGACGAGTACGAGTCCGACCGCCACGAAGGCATCGGGACGGACAACCAGAAGGAGGAGACCGACGAGACCTACCTCTCGCGCACCTTCCAGGACGACAAGACCTTCGAGAAGGACGTGCCCAAGGAGCTCGAGTTCACCAAGGGGCAGAAGCAGCCCAAGGCCATGGAGAAGCTCCGCAAGATGGCGGTGCGCTCGGCGAAGGTCATCGACGAGCACGCCCACGACGTCACCAGCACCACGGTCATGGTCGGCGGCGCCACTGCGGAGATGAAGGAGCGCCGCGACGAGAAGCTGGTCAAGCTCGACGAGCTGGTGGGCAAGGCCGGCCCGGGCGACACCAAGGACTTCGACGACGAGATCGACAAGGAGAAGGACAAGCTCAAGGAATCGGCCGCCAAGTACAAGAACTGGCAGCGCACCCACGAGCAGATGGTCGGCGCGAGCGCGGTGGTCAGCGACAAGGCGGACACCGCCTACAAGACCAGCCAGTTCGTCGACGAGTCGGAGAAGTCGATCACCAAGGACACGCCGCTCGACTGGAAGGTCGAGGAGAGCGCCCGCAAGAAGGTCGAGGTCTCGCTGGAGGACCGCAAGGAGACCAAGCGCCACCAGACGGCCGCCCTGCGGGTGCAGGACGAGATGAAGAAGGACGAGCTGCTCGACGACGGCTTCCTCGACCTGCTCACCCTCAGCAACAAGAACCCCCACGGCTACAAGTCCAAGGGCAAGGGGCTGTGGGAGAAGGGCAAGGGCAAGGTGAAGGGCGCCATCGTCGGCGCCCTCTTCGGCGGCTTCGCGCCGGTGGAGGAGATGCAGGAGGTCCAGGGCGGGCGCAAGAGCGAGCTGAAGCGGGACTGGGCCAAGCCCATCACCAACCTGAAGAACTCGATCAAGGAGGCGGAGAAGCTCCGCAAGTCGGGGGCGATGGGCGGCAGGAAGGCGTCGGCGGTCTACGCCATGCTCAAGGTGCTGTCCGAGGGCGTCATCCCGATGGTGCGGGACATCCTGACCAGCGTCGGCATCTGGTGCGCCATCCTCGCGTTCTTCACCCTGGGCGGGACCGCGCCGGTCGCCGCGGCCGCCGGCGCGCTCTCCCTGTTCCTGACGCTGTTCAAGCTGGGTCTGGACTTCGGCCTGTTCGTCTGGTCCGCGGTCAAGAGCAGCCAGCACAAGGACCACGACCACCGCAAGAACGAGCTGGCGACCGGAGAGTCCTACAACCGGTTCGTCGACGTGGCGCTCGGCGGGACGAAGGTGGGCATGGGGGTCGGCATCGGCACCAACTCGAACGGCAGGTCGATCGGGCCGGACAACCTGATGAAGAACCGCGTCGAGGACCTCAAGGGCAACTACACCGACACCAGGTACGGCAGCACCGGCATCAAGCAGGGCGGCATGGGCAACACGAAGTTCAAGAGCCCCATGGGCACCCACGAGGTCAACACCGACCAGAGCCTCACGACCGACTTCGTGCTCTCCGGCCCCGTCGGCGGCGGCATGATCAAGGGCATGAACGTCGTCAACAACAAGATGATCAAGGGCGGCGGCGTCAAGAACGTCAAGAAGAACGAGCAGAAGAGGCTCAACGAGGAGGGCAACCAGCAGCTCGAGAAGCGCCAGCAGGACGACAAGGAGCACGACGACCAGATCACGAAGGAGCACCAGGAGGCGCTCGACCGGCCGATCGGCCAGTTCTGGAAGGTGCACGAGCTGTTTGGCAATCTGCCCGACAAGATGGAGTCCGGCGTGAAGAAGGCCGACCCGAAGAAGCTGAAGGACGGCGTCGACGGCGACCCGATGGAGGCGGTCAAGGCGGTCGCGGACATCGGCCCCATCATGGAGGAGTTCAAGGGGTAGGGATTGGCGGGAAGGCGGGACGCCCCATGCGCCCGGCGGGCCGCTGGCCGGGAGGGGCGACATCGAGCCGATCGCACCGAGCCCTGCGCCCTGCCTGCGCTGCACTGGGACTGGAGGCTGAGGACTGGAGACTGCAGACCGGGCCTCCACGACTGCCAGAAGCTAAGCGACGTCCGCCGCTGCTCTCCATCGCCTCCCGTAGCGCCCGGAGCTGATCCCGATGACCGCCTTCTCGACGCCGCTCTCTCGCCGCCTCGGCCTCCGCTACCCCCTGGTCGCAGCGCCGATGTTCCTGGTGTCCAACCGCCAGATGCTGCTCGCCTGTGCCGAGGCCGGGATCCTGGGTGCCATGCCCAGCCTGAACCGGCGTACCTCCGAGGCGTTCGCCGAGGACCTCGCCTGGCTGAAGGCCCGCACGGACAAGCCCTTCGCCATCAACGTCACCATCGGCCTGACCGAGCCCGAGCGGCTGGAGCGCGACGTCGCCCTGTGCCTGGAGCACGAGGTCGCGGTGATGATCACCAGCTACGGCAACCCGACCGAGATCGTGCGGCGCGCCCACGAGCGCGACACCATCGTCTTCCACGACGTCATCAACCTGCGCCACGGACAGAAGGCGCGCGATGCGGGCGTGGACGCGATCATCGCCGTGAGCCAGGGAGCGGGCGGCCACGCGGGCACGGTCAACCCCTACGTGCTCGTGCCCTGGCTGCGCCGTGAGCTGGGCGTGCCCATCATCGCGGCGGGCTGCATCTCGGGCGGCGATCAGGTCGCGGCGGCCCTGGCTCTCGGCGGCGAGCTCGCCTACATCGGCACCCGCTTCATCGCCTCGGAGGAGGCGGGCGCCCAGGACGCGTACAAGGCGCTGATCACCACCGCGACCCACGACGATGTCGTCTACACCAACGAAGTATCCGGGGTAAACGCCAACTTCCTGCGTCAGACCCTCCAGCGGGGCGCGTCGGAGGGCAACCCGGCGAAGCGCTGGAAGGACATCTGGTCCGCGGGCCAGGGCGTGACCCTCATCGACGAGGTGCTCCCCATCGAGCGCATCGTCGACGACATCGTGCGCGAGTACCACGACGCGAAGGCGCGCCTGGGGTGAGGCGGCGCTGGGGAGGCCCCGGTTCAACCCTCGCGAAATGGGTCGATAGGGCAGCACGAGGCCCGATGGACTCCCCGACCGCCCCATCACCGCTGGACCTGCTCCGCCGTCGACAGCTGGCGGCGATGTTCGCCATGGCCCTCGGATCCGCGCTCCTCACCATGGTCGCGACGGTCGTGGTGTCGGCGACCCGGGTGGAGAGCACGGTGGTCGACATGGCGGGGCGGCAGCGCATGCTCTCCCAGCTCGCCGCACTCCACGCGGCCGACCTGGCCTCCCGGGTGGACGAGGCGGCGGCGGAGGAGCGGTCCGAGGCGCTGCTCTCCGTGCTGGATGACCTCGAGACCCAGCATCGGGTACTCACCGCTGGCGACCCCGTCGCCCACGTGCGCGGGATCAGCGACGAGGCGACGCTCTCTCACTACTACGGCACCGGCACCTCTCTCGATCGGCGTATGCGCGCGTTCCTCGCCCATGGTCGCGGACTCGTCGCCGGCGGGCGGACCCCGAGCATCGAAGAGGCCCAGGCGTTCCGCGAGGAGAGCGCGCGCCTGCTGCCGCTCCTCGAGAGTGCCGTGCAGCTGCACCGCGCCGAGCTGGAGCACCGGGCGGACTGGGTGCCCACCGCGCTCTTCGGCGTGTTCCTGGCCTCCCTCGCCGGGCTGTCCGGACTGTGGATCTTCGTCTTCCGGCCGGGCCTGCAGCTGTTTGCCAAGGAGCACGGCCGCCTGATCGCTGCGGAGGCCCGCCGTGACGTGGACGCCGCCATGCAGCGCTTCCAGCGACGGGTGACCGGCGCCCTGGAGCTGGTCGAGACCGAGCGCGATCTGCTCCGCCTGGTCGGTCGGGCCAGCCTGGAGCTCGGAGCGAGCGCACCGATCGAGGTCCTGCTGTCCGACGAGTCCGAGTCCCACATGGTCGTCGGTGCGACCCACCCCCAGGAGGGCGGACCGGGCTGCGGCGTGCGCTCGCCCTGGCAGTGCCCGGCGCTCCGGCGGGGTCGGACGTCGCTGTTCCCCGACAGCCAGTCCCTGGACGCGTGCCCCGAGCTGGTCGACCGCGAGGGGTCCTGCTCGGCGGCGTGCGTGCCGCTGTCGTTCATGGGCGACTCCATCGGCGTCGCCCACGTGACCTTTCCTGCCGGTGTCGAGCCGAGCGCCGACTACCTGCAGCGCCTGGAGTTCCTGGCGAGCGCGTCGGCCGCCCGGCTGTCGACCCTGCGCGAGGAGTTCGTCATCGTGTTCGCCGATGCCGACGCCGAGACCGCGGTGCGGGTGATCGACCGGGTGCGCATCCACCTCGCCAACGTGGTCTCGGGTACGGACACGCCCACCTTCACCGCCAGCTACGGGATCTCCGACACTCGGATCGGACGCGACCTGACCATGCTGATCCAGGTGGCGGACGCCGCGCTGCTCCGGGCGAAGGACCGGGGTCGGGATCGGGCCCTGGTCGCGGACATGGGCAAGTCGATCGCCCGCCTCGAGCCCGCGCGACGCGACGACGGCGAGGAAGAGGCCGCATGAGCCGCGCTGCGTCGGTCGGGAACGGATAGGACGAAGCGATGCCTGCCGACCCACCTGTCATCACCGCCCGCGCCGTCGTCCGCGCCCTGCTCGCCGTCGTGACGGAGGATCTCGGCGGCGTCGAAGCCATGGCCCGCCTTGCCAATGACGAGGCGACCAACGCCGACAATCGCGCGGAGAACAAGTACGACACCCGCAGCCTGGAGGCGTCGTACCTGGCGCGGGGTCAGGCCGAGCGGGTGGTCGCGCTACGCCGGGCAGCGTCGTGGCTGCGGGGCTTCCGCGAGGTCGAGGACGCCGACCGCGTCGCCCTGGGCACGGTGGTGACCCTGGACGTGGACGGCGAGCGGCGGGTGATCTTCCTGCTGCCGGACGAGGGCGGTCGCACCGTGGAGGTGCACGGCGTCACCGTGCGCACCGTCACCCCCAAGTCGCCGGTCGCCAAGGCCATCCTCGGCCTCGAAGAAGGCGATGGCGCCGAGACCGGCACCGGGGTCGAGATCGAGATCCTCGGGATCGCGGGGTAGATCACCCCACCGGGCCCAGCGCCGCCCGCAGGGCCTGGCGATCGATCTTGCCGGTGGGCCCGCGGGGGAGGGCGGCCAGGGGGTGCACGTCGACCGCGACGGCGCTCGGGAGCAGGGTGTCGGGGATGAGCGCGCGCACGTCGGGGCAGGGGCCGCGGAGCACGAGGGCCACGGCGGGGCGCTCGCCGAGATCCCGGTCGGGAACGCCGATGATCGCGACATCAACCACGTTGTCGTGGGCGCGCACGCACGCCTCCAGGCTGCCCGGCCCGACCCAGCGCGAGCCGATCCGCAGCCCGTCCTTGATGCGACCGACCAGGGACACGCAGCCGTCGGGCGCGATGGTGACGCGATCGCCGGTGCGCAGCCAGCCGCCCTCCGCGAAGGCCGTGCCCTCGGGTTCCCAGGCGTAGCTCCCGGTGATCCAGGCGCCGCGGACCTGCAGCTCGCCCTCGGAGGCGTCGTCCCAGGGGAGCTCGCTGCCGTACTCGTCGACAACCCGGACGTCGACCAGGGGCACCGCTCGGCCCTGGGGCACCGGGCTCGGGTCGTCGCGGGCGGGCAGGCTCGGGCGGTGGGTCGTCGCCAGGGGGCCGGTCTCGGTCATGCCCCAGGTGTGGACCAGCTCGACGCCGTGCCGGGCGAAGCCGAGCACGATCGGGTGGTGCAGGGCGTTGCCGCCGCAGACGATGCGCAGGTCCGGGTGCAGGGGCCAGCGGCCGGGGAACTCGTCGAGGGCGTCCAGCACGGCGGCGAAGCTGGTGGACAGGCCGCCGGTGAGGGTGGTCTCGGTGGCGAGCAGCAGGTCGAGCAGGGCGGTCGGGGGCAGGGGCGCGCCGGGCAGGACCAGGGAGGCGCCGTGCAGGGCCGCGGCGAGGGGGAAGCCGATGGCGAGGGCGTGGTAGGCGGGCACGATGCTGAGCAGGGTGTCGTGGCGGCCGATGCCGAACCCGGACGTCAGCCCCGACGACAGCGCGTGCAGCCACACGGCGCGGTGGCTGTGCACCACCGACTTGGGCAGGCCGGTCGTGCCCGACGTGTGCACCAGGGCGAAGGGGTGGCTCTCGTCGAGATCGGGCATCTCCCGCATGGGATCCGCCGTCTGCAGGTGCGCGTCCAGCTCGGCGCCGACCTCCACGATCGCCGGGCCACGGGGGCCGAGCAGGGCCTGCAGCCGGGGGCGGTCGCCGGGCTCGCACAGGAGGAGCCGGTCGGCGGACCGGGCGAGGAGGTCGACCAGGACGACGTCGGGCAGGGCGGGGTTGAGCGGGTGCAGGACTGCGCGGGACATCGGCACGCCCAGGGTGGCCTCGAAGGCGGCGCGACCGTTGCCGAGCACGGTGGCGACGGCCTCGCCCGGGCGCACCCCGCGGTCCAGGAGCCAGCTCGCCAGGCGGCGGGCCCGGTCGAGCACCGCGTCGAGGGGCAGTCGGTCGAGGCGGCCGTCGGGCTCGCGGGTCGTGACCATCGCCCCCGGGCGCCGGGTGAGCACCCGGGAGGCGATGAGCGGCACGTGCGGGGTGGTGGCCCGGATCATGGGACCTCCGGGCCTCGGCGCACGGTCAGCACGTGCAGCTCGCAGGGCGTCGGCGCGCGGGCGACCAGCTCGAGGCCTGCCTCGGAAAAGATGCGTTCAAAGGCGGACAAGGTACGCTCGCGCCCGCCCAGCGCCGCGAGCATGCGCAGGTCGGACAGCTGCATGCGCAGGTGGTCGGCGCCGGCGCGGACCCGGTCGGGCATCACCCGATCGACGACGAGCAGACGGGAGTCGGGGCGCATGGCGGAGCGCAGCACGCGCAGCAGGCGCACGCAGTCAGCGTCGTCCCAGTCGTGGAGGATCCACTTGAGCAGGTAGACGTCCGCGCCCGCGGGAACCGCGCGGAACATGTCGCCGCCCGTGATCTGCGCCCGGTCGCCGAGACCCTGGCCGGCCAGGTACGCGCGTCCCTCCGCCACAACCTCCGGTCGGTCGACCACGAGGCCGTGGGCGCGGGGGGAGGCGTGGAGCACCGCGGCGAGCAGGGAGCCGTGCCCGCCCGCCACGTCGACGATCGACGCGGCGCCGAGATCGCCGATGGCCTCGACCACGTGGGGCAGGGTGCGGGCGTTCAGGCCGCGCATGCCCTCCTGGAAGAGCGCGAGGCGGTCGGGGTCCTCGCCGATGTGGTCGAAGGCGGGCTTGCCCAGGACCACGTCGGCCGCGGCCTCACCGCTGCGCAGGCTGTGCTCGAGCGCAGACCAGGTCTCCCACCACAGCGACATCACCCGGATGCCGGCCCGTGCGGACGAGGGACCGTCGCTGCGCAGGGCGTGGCCGCCGTCGGTGAGCGCGAAGCGGCCGTCGGAGCCGTGGGTGAGCAGGCCGAGTGCGGTCAGGGTGCGCAGGAGGCGCTCGAGGGCATCGGCGTGGGTCCCGGTCCGCGCGGCCAGGGCGGCGGCGTCGAGGGGCCCGTCGACCAGCGCGTCGGCGAGGCACAGCTCGGCGGCCAGGTGCACGACCCGGGCGGAGAAGCAGGCGGCGGCCAGATCCAGGGCCCGGGCGCGGGCCGCCGCGTGGGGATCGGGCGGGCGGGTCTGTCGCGGGAGCGGGTCGCGATGAGCGAGATCGAGGGCGTCGAGGACAGGCTGGGTCATGAGCATGGCAGGCTCCGGAGGTTCAGCGGCGTGCGATGTGGCACGGGCCGGTCTGCAGGTTCAGGGCGATGCGGGCACGGTCCAGCTCGCGGTCGCGGAGGTCGGGGTCGGCAGAGAGGCGCAGGGACTGTGCGCGCAGGGCCTCGAGGCGCTGCCTCGGGTCCACACGGACCTCGCCGTGCTCGAGCCAGCTCGCGAGGGCGGCGTCGACGGCGAGGCGGGTGCCCTCCTCCCGGGTGAGTGCCGGGCCCTGGCTCAGGCGCAGGGTCTCGCTGTCGCCGAGGGTGAGGACGAAGCCCTCGCCGCGGGCGACGACGCACGCGGCGGGGGCGGTGGCCAGGTCGACCGGGACCCGGGTGGAGCAGGACGCGGCGCCCAGCGCGAGGGCGACGAGCGCCCCCAGCCTGGCGCCGCGGCGATCACGGCGCGGCATCATCGAGGATCCCCGCCGCGTAGCAGAAGGTGCTGGTCGTGACGCCGTTGTAGGAGGACAGCGCCGAGCGGTTGTGCTCGACCTCGATGCACTTGCCGTCGAGGTTCACCTCCGAGTCCAGCACCGTGACGTGGTGCTTGTCGTCGAAGAGCGCGTCGAAGCGGCTCAAGCGGATGGTGCCCTCGCCGGGAACACAGGTTCCATCGACCTTGTCCCGCACTCGCACCCGCAGGGAGATGAGCGACATGTCGTTCTTGCCGCTCATGTCCTCGTACTGGTTGAGCACGCACTTCACCATGGCGGTGCCGGTGCCCAGGCCCCCGGACCAGGGCACGTAGCGGTACACGCTGCTGGTGCTGTTGGTGTGGGTCTTGGTGTGCATGTGGGTGCGCACCGGGCCCATGCCCGCGCCCGAGTCCAGCAGGCGCAGCTTGAGGCGACCGAAGCCCAGCAGGTAGTCGCCCCCGCAGACCAGCTCGCTGCCCTTGTCGCAGCTCGCGTGCGCCTCGTGGCCGGTCAGGGTCCCGCGGTCGCCCATGGCGAGCATCAGCGTGTGCAGGCGGCCCGGGCTGTCGATCCAGGTCGCGCCCACCTGCAGGTTCCAGTCCTTGACCGAGGCCGCGGCACCCGCGACCACCGGCGCCGCCATGCTGGTGCCGACGGTGTTGTGCGCGATGTTGCCGTAGGCGCCCCCGCTGCTGGTGACGTAGTCGACGTCCTCACCGATGGCGGCCAGATCGATGTTGGTCGAGGTGCCGCTGCGCCAGGAGCCGCCGATCTTGACGCTGGCGCCGCCCCGGGAGGAGACCCCCCGCCCGGTGCTGTACTTGCTGCTCGGGTAGTCCATCCGCCCCCAGGTGTTGTAGGCGCGGCCGTTGGGCTCGAGGCCGCCGACGGCGAAGGCCTTGGGGGTGTCGGCCGGGCTGTTCACGGTGCAGGTCGTGCTCGTCGTCAGCCCGCCGGTGTTGCCCGCGGACATCACGACGAGTGCGCCGCTATCGTACAGATCCTCGGCGGCGTTGTCGCCGACGCCGGCCGAGTGGGGGCTGCACCCACCCGTCGTCGAGCCGTACGAGCCGTTCCAGACGTCGACCAGGCGGCAGTCACTGCCGCTGCCGCTCGCGCAGTCCATGCCGTCGGCGGCGTCGG
>MDTC01052828.1_pt1 | contig 15481 bp, 12 predicted proteins | sample 811181 | NCBI WGS metagenome assembly MDTC01 (sample SAMN05326644, study PRJNA326480) | marine metagenome | isolation source: seawater | place: Pacific Ocean: North | collected 2011
CGACGCATTGCTAGATCCATTGTGGAATATCGTCAAACTGAGCGGTTGAAAACAACGACGCAATTGGCTGTACTAATTGAGCAGGTGTGCCCAAGGCATGGCTCTGGAAAGCATCCAGCAACAAAGAGTTTTCAAGCTATAAGAATTTTTATTAATAAGGAGTTGGAAGAGTTAGAAGCCTGTTTGCAACAATGTCTTGACATTTTAACAGTTGGTGGGCGGATGTGTGTGATTAGCTTTCATTCATTAGAAGATCGAATCGTCAAACGATTCATCAAAAAAGCATCACAAGGGGAAACATATCCGTCCGACCTACCCATTAAGGATAAAGATATTATGAGACATGCTAAGCGAATTGGTTCATTAATTCGACCAACAGAGGAAGAAATAGCCGGTAATGCACGAGCGCGAAGTGCACGGCTTAGAATTATGGAGAGGCAATAATGAATACAGCAGTACGAGCATCGTCACATTGGTTTGTTCCAGTGGATTGGACAGGAGTTTTAGATGTCAATTGGCGCCAAGTTCTTATTGGATTGTTAGCGGCGCTAATTATGGTATCCGCTTTTATGATTGTGTACATGAAAGATGTTAACCGTCGATTATTAATTAACTATCAGCAGCAAACAGCTCAGCAACAGCAATTTGAAATAACACGTGGCCAACTTCTTCTAGAAGAAAGTACTTGGGCGCGTCAATCACGTGTGCAGCGAATTGCGGAAAATGATCTAAATATGGTGATGCCGGCGGGGCGAGATATTGTGTTACTGCAAACAAAAAATTTACCAAAGGTCGCCAACTTTTCAGTATTATCAAGTGAAGCAGTATGTGGTTCAGGGAGTGAGCATGCTATTGCTTGTCTTCAGAATCATATCGTTGTGGATTCATAAGTGACTTTGTCTGTAGGGTAAGATGCAAAGGCGATCTTTTCTTGTTTCATGGCGATTCTCAGTGATTCTTGTCTGTTTATTGTTAGCTTTGTCGGTTATTGTTTGGCGTTTGGTGCATCTCAATATTTTCGATAGAGCCTTTTTGCTGCGCGAAGGTGATGCGCGTATGGTACGTATAGAAACGATTCGTGCTCATCGTGGGATGATTTTGGATCGTTTTGATACGCCACTAGCAATCAGTACGCCGATGGTTTCAATTACTATGAATCCACGCCAATTTAAAGTAGATGCTCAACAGCTTCATCAGTTGGCTGTCTTACTAGGTCGATCGGATCAATCTCTCAATGCGCTTATTAAAAAATATCAGAGTCGTGTATTTGTGTATTTAAAAAGGCGTATGCAGCCAGAAAAGGCTGAAAAGATTATGGCATTAAAGATACCAGGGATCCATTCTGAAACAGAAGATAAGCGTTATTACCCTGAGGGTAATGCTATGGCTCATGTTGTGGGGATCACCAATATTGATGATCATGGTCAAGAGGGGATGGAGCTGGCTTATGATCGCTGGTTAAGTGGTCATGACGGTAAGCGTGAAGTTGTAAAAGATAGAATGGGACATATTGTTGAAAATATTGCAGTGCTTAAAGCGCCTCAGCAAGGAAAAGATTTACATTTGACATTGGATCATCGGTTGCAGTTTATTGCGTATCAAGCGTTGCAAGAAGTGGTATCGTCACACCACGCAGATTCTGGCTCTATTATAGTGTTGAATGCTAAAACAGGTGAGGTTTTGGTAGATACAAACCTCCCCACATACAATCCAAATAATCGTCAGCATGCTCATACGAGTGCGTTTCGAAACCGCGCACTAACTGATACATTTGAGCCCGGCTCAACGATGAAGCCATTTACAATTGCACTGGCTTTAATGAGTGATCACTATACGGCTCAATCTACGGTGGATACTAATCCTGGTCGCATGAAAGTAGGTGGTTTTGAGATCAAAGATGATGGGCTTAATTACGGCGTCATAAATCTACAGCAAATCATTCAGAAGTCGAGTAATATCGGCGCGGCTAAAATTTTATTGTCTCTATCGCCACAGGATTTTTGGACATTGTTACGAGCCTTTGGTTTTGGTATGAAAACCGATAGTGGTTTTCCGGGTGAGGCGCCGGGTCGATTAATTGCTCATCACATTTGGTACCCCAGTGATGTCGCGACGTTAGCTTATGGTTACGGAATTGCGGTTACAACATTACAGCTTGCACATGCTTATCAGGTTTTAGCTAATGATGGGGTCGCGCTGCCAGTAACTTTTTTAAAACATCAATCATCAGATAAAGGGCAGCAAGTCATTTCAGAAGGTGTTGCTCATTCTGTCATGAGTATGTTAGAAACGGTAGTCACCAGCGGTACAGGCACTCGTGCGCAAGTATCAGGTTATCGAGTAGCCGGTAAAACAGGCACAGCTTATATCGCAGGCCCAGGTGGTTACGACAAGAAAAAATTCATGTCTTCATTTGTTGGCGTAGCTCCGGTTTCAAATCCACAATTTGTTATTGCTGTTGTCGTAAGAAATCCGCAAGGTCAACATTTTGGAAGTTTAGTGGCCGCTCCAGTTTTTTCTAAAGTAATGGCTAGCGCCTTAAGATTATGGTCTATTCCGCCGGATGGTCTGAATGCAAGTTTATAGCGGTGTATCTTTTTGAAGCTTCCATCGTTTGTGCGTCCACAGCCAGTCTTCAGGTGATTGTTTGATATCTTTCTCTAAGAGGTGCATGAAGTGTTCGGTAATATCACCCTCTTTAGTTAAAGAGGGTTGGTCATTGATTGGAATTAGAGTGACTTCGTAGTGGCCGCGTTTTTTTCGCCTGCTAGAGGCATAAAAAGTTGGGTAGTCGAATGATTTTGCGAATTGTTCGGGACTGAGCAGTGTAGCTGTATCTTGGTTGAGAAAGCGCACCCAATGGTAATTTTTAGTCGCGGCAGGATGTTGATCAGCGATTAAGCCAAATGCACAAGTTTTACGTCGATTTTTGATGAACGTTCTACCGGCTTGCTTGGCTGGAATAAGCTCAATACTGTTGGTTGAACGACATTCGGTTAAGTATTTATTGATGTATCGATTGTGTATCGGTTTATAGACCCCGATACAATGATGCTGTATCTGGTAACCGAGTGAGGTGCTCCACTCCCAGTTTTGGAAATGTCCAGATACAACGATGACGCTTTTTTGTTTTTCGAAGTAGGGTGTTAATAACTCAGGATTATTGATTTTCCATCGTTTGGCAATTTCGAAAGAGGGTAGTGTGTATCCTTTGATGGACTCTATGGTGATGTCACATAGGTTTCTATAAAAACCGCGTGCAATTTTATTGCGTTGGCTTTCTGAATATTCAGGGAAAGCTTTTTCCAGATGACTATGGACCACTTTTCTTCGATAACGACTGATATGAAATAGTACGAAATACAGCAGAGGCGACAGTGCGTATAAGCTGCAAAGTGGTGTCCATTTTATCAGTGTCAGCCCTATTTTAAATGCGTAGAAGCTTAGTTTTTCTTTCATTGGTGGCGCGTCGTATTTATGGTCACGCATACTAACATATGTCTGATTGTCTATGGTACCCTAGCGCAGGCTAATTTTATTTGATGTGGAATAGGTGTCATGAGGCAGCGTGCTTTAGATGAATGGTTATTCGATGTTGACGGTGCACCGTCGGTTTTATTGACAGGTATTTCTGACGATAGTCGTCATCTACGGCCAGGAATTGCTTTCTTGGCGTATCCGGGTGCTCATAACGATGGTCGAGAGTTTATTAGTGATGCTATTGCAAGCGGAGTGTCTGCTATCATTTATGAGTCACCTTACGACCTTCCTGCATGTTTTCAAAATGAGCAGGTACCTATACTACCTATGCCGAAGTTATCCCAATATCGCGCAGCACTAGCCGCACGGTTTTATGACGACCCATCCAGAAAATTGCCTTTAGTGGGTGTGACGGGAACCAATGGAAAAACATCCTGTGTTGATTTTATTGCACAAGCGCTGTCACGGAGCGATAAGACTTGTGGTGTTATTGGAACTTTAGGTGAAGGAGTATGGCCAACTTTGCAATCTACCGGGATGACGACACCTGGATCCGTCAGCTTGCAACGAGGGTTAGATGATCTACTTCAAAAAGGAGCAAGCAATATTGCCATGGAAGTATCCTCTCATGCGTTAGCGCTCGGGCGAGTAGAGGAGGTTGTTTTTGATATTGCGGTATTTACTCAATTATCACGTGATCATTTGGACTTTCATAAAAACATGGAAGATTACGAGCAGGCTAAAATGTCACTGTTTTGTCACCCAGGCTTAAGAGTTGCGATTGTGAATGTCGATGATCCTTGCGGAAGAAAAATCGTTCAGCGTGAGAAGGAGCATTTGTCGATAGTTGGTATATCACTACAGCCAATATCATCGTCAGAAATCCCTATGATTTACTTAACATCAGTGTTAACGCAAGAGAGTGGCTTTGAAGTGGAGGTATCCTCTCCTTGGGGTGTTGGGCAGCTCACAGTGCCATTGCTTGGAAAATTCAATCTTTATAATGTTATGTCGCTGATAGGTGTGCTGGGTAGCTGGAGCTGGTCTTGGTGTGACATTGTGTCGGCTATTGAGGCTCTTCAGCCAGTCCCTGGGAGAATGCAGTTTTTGGGTGGTTACAATCAACCATCTGTGGTAGTTGATTATGCGCATACTCCAGATGCTTTAGAGCAGGTTCTATCTACTTTGAAAGAGCATGGATATGCCAATGTGCATTGCATTTTTGGTTGTGGTGGTGATCGTGATAAAGGGAAGCGCTCTATGATGGCAAAGGTTGCGGAATCTTTGGCTGATAAAATCACCGTTACGTTAGATAACCCAAGATCAGAAGACCCACAAAAGATTGTAGATGATATTATGGCCGGATTTTCTAATCCACTCCTGGTTAATAAGATCTTTGATCGAAAAGAAGCAATATCACAAGCTATTCATCATTCGTCTGTTGGTGATGTGATTTTAATTGCAGGAAAAGGCCACGAGTCTATACAAGTGATTGGTGATCAGAAATTACCATTCAACGACGCGGATGTTGTAAAAACTATTCTAGAACAGAGAGGTGGTTGTGTTTAAAGCTACATTAAACGAGATTGTGAACGTCGTGGATGGTGAATTACATGGTGATGGTTCGCTACTATGTCGAGGTGTGATGATGGATTCTCGTGAGGTTGATCCAGGCTCTTTGTTTGTTGCTATATCAGGCGATCGATTTGATGGTCATGAGTATGTTAGTCAGGCTTTTCAGAAAGGTGCTGTGGCAGCATTAGTAGAGAAGCCTGTTGACGGAGAATTCCCCCAGATTATCGTTGCTTCCACAAATGCGGCTTTTTTACAGTTGGCGGCGCACTGGCGATCTCAGCAGTTTCCTCTAACTATCGCAGTGACTGGTAGTTGTGGGAAGACGACAGTTCGCCAATTATTGGAGTCGATATTTAAGTTGGCTGGAAAAACACACGCGAGCATTAGGAGTTTTAATAACCATTTTGGGGTTCCTAAAACATTACTAACTTTGTCTGCAGAACATGAATATTATGTTCAAGAGATTGGCGCAAATCATCACGGGGAGATTTTACCACTGGTATCTGCAGTTAAGCCTGATGTTGCTATAATTACAAACGCAGCGGCAGCTCACCTAGAAGGTTTTGGTAGTCTTGCTGGTGTTGCGTCTGCAAAAGGCGAGATACTTTCTGGGTTGTCAGCAGCGGGTGTTGCAGTCTTAAATGGAGACGACGACTTTTATCTATACTGGTTGGATTTGTTGCAGGGTCAGCAGCATCTAACTTTTTCTACGAAGCAATCAGCAGAGGTGATGGCAAAAGATATCACAATGACTGTATCAGGATGTGCTAGTTTTCGTCTCATTTGTCCATTGGGTGAGGCGCAAGTCACGTTAAAGTTAGTGGGTCGTCATCACGTTGCCAATGCATTGGCTGCCGTTGCTGCTGCCTGTGTTTTTCAATTATCGTTAAGTTGTATCGTGAAGGGGCTGGAGAGTGCGCTGGGAGAAGAGGGACGCTTACAGCAGTATATTGGTTATCAGGGAGCTGTCATTATTGATGACAGTTACAATGCTAACCCGACCTCTGTTCAATCAGCATTAAATGTTCTGTCTCATCGTCAAGGTAAGCAATTTTTCATCTTTGGCGATATGTTAGAGCTGGGTGAGGATGCCTCCCAATGGCATGAAGCCGTTGGTCGTGAGGCTTTAGCATTGGGTATTGATCATGTCCTGTGTTATGGTCCTCTCTCTATGTCTGCAGCAGAGGCTTTCGGGCCAAGTGGGCAACATTTTCATGATCAAAATGCCTTGATAACCGCGTTACTGCCGCAGTTAGATGCTGATTCGGTCGTTTTGGTTAAAGGCTCATTTTCCATGAAGATGTGTGCTATCGTTGACCGATTGTTAGCTGTGTCTATCGATTAAATAAAAGGATTCAGAGAATGTTATTGTGGTTACTGCACGTCTTTCAGTCGCACTTTCCTGTATTGCGGGTTTTTCAGTATTTAACTTTTCGAGGTATTGTTAGCGCATTATCGGCTTTTATCATCGCATTGTTGGTGAGTCCGTCTGTCATTCGATGGTTACAGTCATTACGGATGGGTCAAGTCGTGCGTGATGATGGTCCCGCATCCCATCTCAAGAAAGCGGGGACCCCAACGATGGGTGGTATCATTATTCTTGGGGCGGTTTTAGTCAGTGTTTTTCTATGGGGTGATTTAAGTAATTACTATATCTGGATATCGTTGTTGGTGATGATTGGCTTTGGGTTAATTGGTTGGGTTGACGATTATCGCAAAGTGGTGCAGGGGAATTCACGTGGATTACCTGCTCGTTGGAAGTATTTTTGGCAGTCTCTTCTTGGTATAAGTGTAGCGATGTCGCTGTTTTTTTCAGCACATTCTCCAGCAGATACTCAATTAGTGATCCCCTTTTTAAAGTCTGTTTTACCTCAGTTGGGGTGGCTTTATATTCTCTTAACGTATTTTGTTATTGTAGGGTCAAGTAATGCAGTTAATTTAACGGATGGCCTAGATGGACTTGCATTGATGCCAGTTGTTTTGATTGCAATTGCTTTAGGTGTGCTGTCTTATGTTGCTGGTAACGCGATTTTTGCGAATTATTTGTCAGTTCCATATATTGACGGTTCGGGCGAATTAATGGTTTTTTGTGCTGCGCTATTTGGAGCTGGCTTGGGTTTTCTTTGGTTTAATGCATACCCCGCCGAAGTTTTTATGGGTGATGTAGGGTCGCTAGGCTTAGGTGCAACCTTGGGTGTTCTTGCGGTCATTGTTCGTCAGGAATTCGTGTATTTAGTGATGGCAGGGATTTTTGTATTAGAAACTGTGTCAGTGATGATTCAGGTGGTATCTTTCAAAATGACAGGTAAGCGTGTGTTTCGAATGGCACCGATTCATCATCACTTTGAGTTGAAGGGGTGGGCTGAGCCAAAAGTTATCGTTCGTTTTTGGATTATTACCGTTGTATTAGTTTTAGTTGGCTTAGCAACATTGAAGTTACGATAATTGTCAGTAGAGATATCAATGGATACTTCAATTAATACGGTCATCGTTGGATTGGGAAAAACAGGTTTCTCCTGCGTTGAATATTTTTCAAGGCGTGATGAGGCTTGTCGAGTGGTTGATAGTCGGGTGTCACCTCCACTTCTTAAAGCGCTAAGAAATCGTTTTCCAGAGGTGGATTTTCAAACATTAGATCATGCTAGCGTGATACTAGAACAAGCAGATCGCATTGTGCTAAGTCCAGGAGTGAATAGTCACAGCTTGCGTCAATCGATTAATCCCATCAAACAACAGGAGTGGTTAGGGGATATCACGTTATTTTGTCGCGAAGCGCGTGCACCAATCATTGCCATTACAGGGTCAAATGGTAAAACAACGGTTGCTACGCTTATGGGTGAGGTGATTAGAGCCTCGGGTTTGAGCGTTGAAGTTTGTGGAAACATAGGAGAGCCCGTTTTAAACGCATTGTTACGCCCCGTACCAGATTATTACGTATTAGAGTTATCCAGTTTTCAATTAGAGTTAGTTGACTCATTAGCTGCTGAAGTTGCTGTGGTATTAAATGTAGATCCTGACCATATGGATCGCTATGAGTCTTTTGAGGATTATCTCAGGGCTAAACAAAAAATTTATCATGCATGCGAGTATGCGGTGATTAATTATGATCAGATCCATTGTCGCCAATTGGCACCCCTGTCTGCTAAAACACTCAGTTTCTCCGGTTTTCCTGGTTTTCCGGTGGATTACGGTGTTGAGAATCAGCAAGGAAATATCTATTTGACTGGCCATAGTCAAGTCATTCTTTCAACTTGTGAGATGTTTTTAAAAGGAGTGCACCATTGGAAAAATGCACTAGTCGTTTTAGCACTTGCAGATGTATTGGGGTTGCCTAGAGCTGCTGTAGTGAGTGTTTTAAAGACTTTTCGCGGACTTCCTCATCGGTGTGAGCTGATTTCAGAGAGGCGAGGGGTCACTTGGTATAATGATTCTAAGGCGACCAATATTGCAGCTACTCAAGCAGCAATTATATCTTTATCTGCCAGTGTATCTGGAAGCTTGATATTAATTATGGGTGGCGATGCTAAAGATGCTGACTTCTCGCCTTTAGTTCCAATAATGAAAGAGCATGTCAGCCATGTGATTACCTTGGGTAAAGATGCTGAGCTCATCGAGCTTGCCATGAGCGATCAAGTTACCTTGAGTCGTGTTCAATCACTCAGTGAGGCAGTTTTAAAAGCTTTATCATTTGTAGAACCAGGTGATGTGGTTGCGTTGTCGCCAGCTTGTGCTAGTTTGGATATGTTTGAAAGTTACCAGCATCGTGGTGATCTATTTCGTCAATGTGTGAGTGAATTGATATGAATCGACAGAAACTGATTTTGGATCATTGGATTCTAGCGCCAGCAGTTTTATTGATGTTTTTAGGATTGCTCATGGTTGCGTCGGCCTCTATGGTTATCTCTGATCAATCTTATGGGCAGCCATTTCACTTTTTGATGCGACAATCAATCTACTATCTGATGGGTATTTTTATGGTGATTATTGCTATTCGCATTCCCATCGATGTTTGGCTTAAATACGATCGAGTATTAATTGCAATAGGTTTGATTTTATTGGTATTGGTTTTGATTCCTGGCATTGGTCGTCATGTGAATGGAAGTCGACGTTGGTTGAATTTAGGAATTGTCACGTTACAGGTTTCTGAATTTCTTAAATTAGCTTCTATTCTGTATTTGGCTCATTATCTTGAGCGTTTTAATGATCGTATAAGAACCGAAATACGTGGTTTTATTATTCCGATGCTTGTGTTGAGTGTTATGGGTATTTTGTTATTAATGGAGCCGGATTTTGGCGCTGTATCGGTATTGACAGTGACATTTTTGAGTTTATTGTTTATTGCTCAGGTTAGGTTACTACCTTTTGTGTTGCTATTTATTTTTGTTGCAAGTGTTTTAGTGCTGTTGGCGGTATCGTCTCCCTATCGTTTAGAGCGAATTGTTAGTTTTATGCACCCTTGGTCTAATGCGTATGGTTCTGGGTATCAATTAACACAATCTTTGATTGCTTTTGGCCGTGGCGGGTGGTTTGGTGTAGGGCTCGGAAATAGTGTTCAAAAGTTATTTTATTTACCAGAAGCACATACCGATTTTATCTTTGCTGTGTTAGGAGAGGAGCTTGGTTTGTTAGGAGAGCTGGCGTTGTTACTGACATATTGCGTTTTAGTGGGTCGTTTGTTTGTGTTAGCTCAGCGTGAATTGAGGTCTGGTCGATTATTCAGAGGGTATTTAGTTCATGGTTTTGGGATCTGTTTGTCTGTCCAGTGTATGATCAATTTGGGGGTGAATATTGGATTATTACCCACTAAGGGTTTGACGCTACCATTCATTAGTTATGGTGGCTCCAGTATCTTGGTAAATTGTTTTATTATTGGTATCTTGTTGCGGGTTTCTCATGAGGCTCGATACCTTGAAGGTATGGGTCGTGCTTCAGTAGTATCAGGTAAGGTGTCCGTATGAAAAAGTTAATGATTATAGCAGGTGGAACTGGGGGGCATATTTTTCCAGCATTGACCGTTGCCGATCATTGTTATGCTCAAGGTGTTTCTATTTATTGGCTCGGTGCAACCGGTGGCATGGAGGAAAAACTCGTTAGCCCTCAATATCATTTACAAACTATTGAGATCGCGGGTCTTAGGGGTAAAAGGAAGTTAGATTTATTATTGGCGCCATGGAAAATTACACGTGCGATTTATCAAGCTATTCGCGTTCTGCGTCGTGTAAAGCCTGACGTTGTTTTAGGTATGGGCGGATTTGTGAGTGGGCCGGGAGGTGTGGCAGCGTGGTTGTTGAGAATTCCACTAGTGGTGCACGAACAGAATTCGGTTGTTGGGCTCACTAATCGATGGTTAGCCTATTTTTCTCAGGTGACTTTGCAGGCATTCCCCGACGTGTTCCCAGCCAGTGTGCAAGCGAAAACTGTAGGCAATCCTGTGCGGCAAGACATTGCATCAGCGGCAGGTCCTCTAGAGCGATTTAAATATCCTCGTGGTCCTTTTCGTATCTTAGTGCTAGGTGGAAGTCGAGGCGCTAGTGCGGTTAATTCCCTGGTATGTGAGGTTTTCCGTAGTTGGGGGTCGGATGAAAAGCCTCTAATATGGCATCAAACGGGTGAGTCAGAGTTTGATCATGTCGTTGAAACATATCAACAGCATGCACCACTAGCGGTGGTTGAATCTTTTATTGATGATATGGCCTCTGCTTATGCATGGGCTGATGTTGTAATTGCAAGGTCTGGTGCACTGACCATTGCTGAATTAGCTGCTTTAGGTGTTGCAAGTATTCTCATCCCCTTTCCTCATGCAGTAGATGATCATCAATTTAAAAACGCGCAATGGTTGGTCCAGCAAGGAGCAGCTAAGGTTTTTCGTCAAGAAACCTTGACGGCTTGTCAATTACGGTCAGTATTAGTTGAGCTAGAGAGTCAGCCTGAAAAAAGACTCGAAATGGCTGAGACTGCTTATCGTATGGGAGTGGCAGCATCTGGCGCTAAGATTATTGCAGAGTGCGAGGCAATTGTAAGGAAGCGGCAAGGAGTATCATATGTATCAGCAGATTGAGGTTCCTCAACATGTCTACTGTTTGGGTATTGGTGGTATAGGTGTTGGTGCATTAGCTGAATATTTGCATCACCAGGGTTGGCAGGTTTCTGGAAGTGATACCCAGCCGAGTGCCATGACAATGCGTTTACAGGATTTGGGAGTGTCAATTTTTAATGAACATCAGGTTGATCATTTAGAAAATGTTGATAAGGTTGTCTATTCCAGTGCCATTCCTTCTAATCACCCTGTGCTAAAAATGGCTCTGCAGAGAAAAATTCCAGTTATGCAGCGCGGAAAGCTTTTGGCTGATATATTGTCTAGTTATTATTCCATTGTTGTTGCGGGTACTCATGGTAAAACGACCACAGTCTCGTTGATGGCTTACTTGCTGAAAGCGCAAGGTCTCAACCTGAATCACTTCATAGGCGGATCATTGAATGATGGTAGTGGACCAGTCGCACTCGCTGATAGTCAGTACATGTTAGCGGAAGCCGATGAGAGTGATGGATCGTTTTTATTCATGAAACCAAAAATTGCAGTGGTGACTAACATTGACCCCGATCATTTAGCCACCTATCAAGGGGATTTTTCTATTTTAAAACGCTCTTTTCTACAGTTTATGTCTCAGGTTGACGAGAATGGTTTGGTAGTCTTATGTATCGATCATCCTGTTGTTCGAGAGTTGCTGCCGAGTATTGATCGACGGGTAGTAACCTATGGTTTTAGTGAAGATGCAGATTTTCGTGCAAGTCATTATTCACAGCAAGAATTGAACAGCTGCTTTAGGCTGAAGACGCCTACCCAATTTCATGAGATTGAGTTTAACTTACCTGGACAACATAATGTGTTGAATCTCTTAGCGTGTACCGCGGTTGCTGAGCATATGAATGTGCTGGATGAGAAGGGGCTCAGTTTATTAAAAGATTTTCCTGGAGTGGGTCGACGATTACAACTGCATTTATCCAAAAAGTTTGATGATGGCTACGTTCATGTTTTCGAAGATTATGGGCATCATCCTTGTGAGCTAGAGGTGACGATAAAAACCTTGCGACAAGCGTGGCCCGACAGGCGGCTTGTCATGATCTTTCAGCCGCATCGTTATTCGAGAACACATGAGTTGTTCGATGAATTTGTAGACGTATTAGGAAAAGTGGATTTGCTGCTATTAATGGATGTGTTTTCGGCCGGTGAATCAACCATTAGTGAGGCAACCAGTGAGGCACTTGCTCGTGGTCTTTGCGAGCGCTCTAGTCTTGATCCTATCTTGGTTTGTGGTGGTGATAGTGTTCAGTCAAGCCTAGGGGCTGAGCTAAAGCCCGGGGATATTATTTTATTTCAGGGCGCTGGTAGCATTGGGCGTATGGCTAAGGATTTTAGTAACTACTTCAGTTGATGTTAATTAGGAGAGTGCGGGTGGGCCGTAATCGAAGGGCAAAATCAGTGCATTGGCAGCCTCGTTGGTCGCTTTGGTTCTATCGTGGGTTACAGTTTTCTCTATTGCCCTTAGTTGCTCTCGGATCTATTGCGCTTATTGGGCATATCAAACACTCTGAATATTTTACAGTGCATTCAGTGAAAGTGATGGGTGATATTGGTCAGGTCGATCAAGCACAGTTGCAATCTACGATTGTTGGTACAGTGCACGGCACTTTTTTCACGGTGGATATCGCACGATGCCAGCAAGCTATTACAGAACTTGCATGGGTTAAAGAAGTAAATGTGAGGCGTGTTTGGCCTGATACTTTGGTCGTAAGAATTACAGAAAATCAGCCTCTTGCGCATTGGGGGAAAAATAAGATACTTGTTGATTCTGGAGAGTTGTTGCCTAATTATTCGTCTGAATTAGTTGGTGTTCCTGTGTTTACTGGGCCGACGAACTCCTCAGGTAGGGTGTATGCTATGTATCAAAAACTATCAAGTCAGTTAGCTTCTATTCAGTTGCAGGTGGGTGATTTAGCTTTGACTCCACGAGGAGAATGGCAGTTAACGACTAGTGCCGGTATGGTTGTGAAGCTGGGCCATGATCATGTGGTTCGTCGTTTAGAGAGATTTACTGAGCTCTACCCGACATTAGTAGAGGAGCGCTCCGGAGTGATTTCGGAAGTAGATTTGCGGTATCGAAATGGAGTGGCTGTTCGCTGGGTCGATGAGTGAAGCTGTGTTTAATGACCGCTATGACGGTTAGATCTATGTCGAAAAATTGTTATTGTATTATAAATCAGAGAAGTGCTTGCGCTGTTCTCATCTTTTTTATTAAGTTATTTTGATAGAGTTATGAAGTTTATAGCATAAGGCTTAAATTTATTTTATACTCGTTGGTAAAGAAAAAGCTTAATATCAGATTATTTTTAAAGTGTTTTTCAGGGAGTCGGTTGCAGTATGGCAAAGAAAATGGAAAAAGACCTAATGGTTGCTCTCGATATAGGAACGAGTAAAATCGCAGCCTTGGTCGGTGAGATTGGTCCTGAGGGACAGGTTGAAGTAATTGGTTTTGGGGCTCATCCTTCACGGGGCTTGAAAAAAGGCGTTGTTGTCAACATAGAGACAACAGTACAGTCGATCAAATATGCGATTGAAGAAGCCGAATTAATGGCAGGCTGTGAAATACACTCTGCATTTACAGGAATTGCAGGAAGTCATATCAGAAGCCTGAACTCTCATGGAATTGTTGCTATCCGAGATAGAGAAGTTAACTCTCATGATGTTGATCGTGTAATTGATGCGGCCAAAGCTGTTGCAATTCCAGCAGATCAAAAGATTTTACACATTGTTCCCCAAGAATTTGTCGTTGATTCACAGGATGGTGTGCGTGAGCCTATCGGAATGTCAGGCGTACGATTAGAAGCTAAAGTTCACATTGTCACAGGGGCTGCGAGTGCGGCTCAGAACATTACTAAATGTGTTAAGCAATGTGGATTACAAGTCGACGATATTGTGTTGGAGCAATTGGCATCTAGTAAAGCTGTATTAACTGAAGATGAGAAAGAATTAGGAGTATGTCTAGTCGATATTGGTGGCGGTACGACTGACATTGCTATCTTTACAGAGGGAGCAATTCGTCATACTGCCGTTATTCCTATTGCTGGTGATCACGTCACTAGTGATATCGCTGTAGCATTGCGCACTCCTATGCAAAGTGCAGAAAAGATCAAAATCGAGCATGGCTGCGCTTTAAGTAAGTTGGTTGAAAGTGCTGGTGCAATTGAGGTTCCAGGTGTGGCTAGCCGTGCCCCTAAAGATATCCATAAAAAAGCCTTGGCTCAGGTTGTACAAGCTCGATACGCTGAATTGTTCGAATTAGTTGCCGCTGAAATTCGTCGAAGTGGTTTTGAAAATTTAGTTGCTTCTGGGATTGTATTAACAGGAGGAGCGTCAAAAGTTGAGGGGTCAATTGAACTTGCTGAGTCCATTTGTCAAATGCCCGTCCGACTTGGCGCGCCACAAAATATCTCAGGTCTTGTAGATGTTAGGCAAAATCCAGGTTTTTCAACCGGTGTAGGGTTGTTGATGCATGGAATGAAGGCGCAGCAATATGGTGTTGCTAGTTATGATATTGGTCATAATGCAGACGGCTTATGGTCTAGGATGAAAAATTGGTTTAATAATAATTTTTAATTTTTTGCTATTACTATTTGGTTGCTTATAAAGACGTAGCTGTAAAAGAAGGAAAAGAGGAGGTCTTCAATGTTCGAACTGGGTGATAATGAGGCGCATAATGCACAGATAAAAGTCATTGGTATAGGTGGAGGTGGTGGAAACGCTATCGAGCATATGATGGCTGAGTCCATAGACGGTGTTGATTTTATTTGTGCTAATACAGATTCGCAGGCATTACAGCGATCAAGTGCAAAAATGGTGATTCAGTTGGGCGAAGAAATGACTAAAGGACTGGGTGCTGGCGCGGATCCTAATGTGGGTCGTCAGGCTGCAGAGGAAGACAGGGAAAGACTTCGTGAAGTATTAGATGGGACCGATATGGTTTTCATAACCGCCGGAATGGGTGGCGGAACCGGCACAGGTGCTGCGCCAATCGTTGCTGAGATAGCAAAGCAACTTGGGATTTTAACAGTTGCTGTTGTTACAAAGCCTTTTGCATTTGAGGGGCGTAAACGTATGCAGATTGCAGAGTCTGGCATTAGGGAGTTAGCTAAGACCGTTGATTCCTTGATTACTATCCCAAACAATAAACTACTCAGCGTCCTCGGAAAAAATATTACTTTGCTTAATGCGTTTAAAGCGGCAAATAATGTGTTGCTAGGTGCGGTTCAAGGTATTGCTGATCTTATTACTCGCCCAGGATTAATCAACGTTGACTTTGCAGATGTGCGAACGGTGATGTCAGAAATGGGTATGGCCATGATGGGAACAGGCGTGAGTAGCGGGGAG
>MDTC01217339.1_pt1 | contig 15473 bp, 9 predicted proteins | sample 811181 | NCBI WGS metagenome assembly MDTC01 (sample SAMN05326644, study PRJNA326480) | marine metagenome | isolation source: seawater | place: Pacific Ocean: North | collected 2011
CAATCCCTGTAATACTGGAACAAACCCGGAGAGGAAATGGCTGGAACCTCCTTAAATCAAAACCTCAATCAAACACAGACCTTGGCGCCTCAGATGCGCCAGAGTCTTGAGGTTTTACAGGCAAACGCCTTAGAGCTGCAGCAGCTTCTTAGGCAGTATATCGAGACTAACCCAGTTCTCGAAACTGACTTAGCCTCGGTCTCCCTCGAAGAACTCGACCATGGGTCGGGAGAAGACGACCAGCCGATTGAAGTCCCTGATGATGATTTACGCGAGCTTGCTATCATGGAACGTCGCACCAGCGGCTCCACTCAGGAAGATGAAGAACGCAGGGAGCATCTCTACAGCTCTATCGTAGCTCCCGAAACCCTACAGCAACACCTTCTGGGCCAGCTTAACCTCTCTGCACCATCTCCGGAGGTCCGCTTGGCAGCGATGGCCCTGATCGGCAACATGGATGAACGCGGTTTCTTTGATGAAGCCCTCAGCGAGGTTGGGCGGCGCCTTGGTATACCTCTGGAGCAATTAGAACGCGCCAAAACCACCCTGCAGAGCTTTGATCCTCCGGGCATAGCCGTGGAAGACCTCCGAGAATCTCTTCTCGTTCAACTGCACCGTTCCGATCGTCTCAATACTCTGGAGTTTCGCATAACCGAAAGTCACCTCGGCGACCTCGCCAGCAAGCATTATCCTAAGATTGCCAGCGCCTTGGGTGTTGAGATCGAGGACGTGGCCGAAGCGGCGAGCCACATTGCCCAGCTGGACCCTTCACCAGGAACCTCTTTTGACCCCTCCGGCAACCCTTATATTATCCCAGATGTCTCATTCGAGAGAAACCAGGATGGAGAGTGGTCCGCCGTCCTGACCAATGAATATCTACCACGGCTGAAGCTGAGCACGACCTACAAGGATCTGGTGGCGACCAGTCCGGACCGTAAACTCCGGAGCTACCTGAGGAATCAATTGCGGGATGGCCGGACCCTCATCAAGGCTCTCGACCAGCGCCAAGCCACTATTCTTGCTATTTCCGAGGAAATCATAAGTCGTCAAAAAGAATTTCTGGATCGTGGCTCACGTTTTCTGAAACCCCTCACGATGAACGAAATCGCTGCTGCGATCGAGGTTCATCCGGCAACGATCTCGCGAGCAGTAGCCGGAAAGCACGCGCGTACCCCTCATGGCGTGATTGAATTACGCCGGTTTTTTGCCTCCGGATATACCACCACAGGTGGCGATGCCATCTCCAACGAAGGAGTCCGGGAAGCACTCCAAGTGATCATCGAGAAGGAGAACCGCCAAAAACCGCTGTCGGATTCAGCCATTCAAAAAATTCTAGCTGAACAAGGGGTCAAACTCGCTCGGCGAACCGTTGCCAAATACCGCGAGCAGCTCAATATCCTGCCAAGCCACCTCAGACGCAGCTTTTAGCTCCCACTCTCCTGCGGGCCTGCAGTCTGGCACAAGCAGACTCCCTCGACAGAGGCAAAAGATCAGCCTCTCAGCGATGGCTACCCTGAGCTTTCCTCCTTTCCACCTGAACAATTTTTCTCCTCAAGACGCTGGAATATTTGACAACCCATCCGGGACTGAGCACAAACCCCTATCTCCCGAGCATGACAGAAGACGCAATCCGAACTGCACTCTCGTCAGTCAGCTACCCGGGCTTCTCCCGAGACATCATCTCTTTTGGACTAGTCAGGTCTGTCTCGATTCAAGACGGTGCGGTTACTGTCGAGATCCAGATTCAGACCAGGGACCCGAAGATTCCGGAAAAAATCTTTAAAGACTGCCATACGGCCCTCGACCATCTAGCAGGCGGAGCAGAGAAGGTTCAAATATCCATCGATGTTCAAGACCCTCCAGGCGGACCGAACACCCCAGGAGGAGTAGCCGGCAAACAATCAATTCCGGGTGTAAAGAAAATCATCGCAGTGGCATCAGGAAAAGGCGGGGTAGGCAAATCTACCGTCTCATCAAACTTGGCCATCACCCTTGCAAAGCAGGGATTGAAGGTCGGTCTCTGCGACTGCGATTTGTATGGGCCGTCCATCGCATTGATGTTTGGCGCCTCTGACCAGCAGCCGATGGCCGACGCGAAGGAGCGTATTATTCCTATCGAAGCGCATGGCATCAAGCTGATGTCCATGGGCTTTATACTAGGAGACAATTCCCCGGTAATTGTCCGTGGACCTCTCGCAACTCGTTACACTCAGCAGTTTTTGCAAGAAGTAGCCTGGGGTGAACTCGATGTCCTGATTCTTGACCTCCCCCCCGGCACTGGAGACATCCAGTTAACCATCGTTCAGACTCTCGCTCTGGACGGCGCGGTTATCGTGACCACTCCACAGGAAGTCGCTCTTATTGACGCACGAAAGGCCATCAGTATGTTTGCCAAGGTAAACGTCAGGGTTCTGGGTATCATCGAAAACATGTCTTGGTTCGAATGTGACCAAGGCAAACGATATCACCTTTTCGGCCAGGGTGGAGGGCGACTGGAGGCAGAGCGTCTGGGTGTCCCCCTCTTGGCCGAGATCCCGATAGACCCCGAAACTCGCCGGCGCTGTGATGAGGGACAACCTGTCACTCTTGCGGGCCCTTCCGAGTCACGAGTCGCAGCGGCCTTCCACGAGGCTGCACAGACTCTCATAGTCCAGACAGATCAACCCGAAGCCTGACCTAGGGGCCATAACTACGGGGAGTGGCGCCCGTTTTCGTATTTCGGATCGGGGAGTAATTTTTGGAATACTGTCTCCCTAGGCGAAGAGTTTCTCGACCGCCTGAGCCTTCACCAATTCACGCGGTTGGTTCAGGTGATTGTAGACGATTGTCTCAGGCTCAATACCCACACTATGATATATCGTGGCCAGTATTTCACTTGGATGGACAGGCAATTCCACCGGAGCGGAACCGGTCTTATCGGACTTTCCATGGACATATCCCCTCTTAATACCCGCCCCACCGATCACAGAGGTATAGCAGTAGGGCCAATGGTCTCGACCATCTGCACTATTTCCATTTCCGGAAGTGCTTACGCCCTTTTCCGGCGCCCTACCAAATTCTCCAATCGCAACAACCAGGGTCTCGTCGAGCATTCCACGCTCATCTAGATCGTCAAAAAGAGTGGCAAGGCCTCCGTCCAGCATTGGACCCGACTGAGTTTTCATCCGCTTACTGAGGTCTTTATGATGATCCCACGAATGATTGTCCGAATTGGCGACCTTGGGCCACACGACCTCCACAACCCGGGTTCCCGCCTCCACGAGGCGACGAGCAAGCAGGCAGCTCTGCCCAAAGGTATTCCGGCCGTAGCGATCACGCAGATCTTCGCTCTCCATTTCCAGATCAAATGCCTCACGCGCCTTACCAGAAACAATCAAGTTCAGAGCCTGATCGTAATAATTATCCAGATTGAATTTCTCTACCGCCTTCTCTAGCGCGGGCATCTGATCTTCGATAGTCTTCCGCAGCTTGGCTCGTCTCCTCAGGCGAGTTGAAAAGACCTCAGGGCGAAGCTGCAGATCCTCTACATTCAGATCGTCCATCTTGTTCATCTTCATGTCATCCCCCGGCGGATAAAGATAATAGGGATCGTAAGCTTTTCCGAGGAAACCCGCTGTTCCACCCTTCCCTACGACGTTGCTCTCCTGCAGAGGACGCGGAAGCATTACAAAAGGAAGCATCGGTTCATCCGTTGGTTTAATCCGGATGATATTCGAACCAAAATTCGGGAAATCCTTGGGTGAAGGCGGTTCAAGTTGACCAGACGGACTAACCTTGTCCGTGGTATAACCTGTCATGATCTGGTAGATCGCTGCGGTGTGGTTGAACAAGCCATTCGGCGTATAGCTCATCGAACGGATTGTGGTGAACTTATCGTTCACCTTCGCGAGCTTCGGTAGAATTTCGGTGAAGTGAATTCCCGGAATCTGAGTAGGAATCGTATTGAACGAAGACCGTATTTTATCCGGCACGTTTTTCTTCGGATCCCAGAGATCGAGATGACTCGGGCCTCCCTGAAGATAAATGAGAATGACGCTCTTAGCCTTTCCCCAGCCATCCTTGCCGGCGTGTGGACTTCCAGCTGACTGGTCCTGAGCGGCAAGAATGTTATTCAGGCTCATCCCCATCATACCTGCTCCCCCAACCCGGAGAAAATCACGACGGGTTGATCCTAAATGCGAATCACAGAGATCTCGACCTTTCGGCCCTTTAATACGGAACATGGGTATATATGGAGTAGAGCGGAAGGACAGACCCACCGCGGATTAGGTTATTTCAATGATTAAACAAGAAAGCCGGGTTGTTAATCAATGCCCAAGTGAGGTCTTGGGCCGCGGTAAGTCGGGGGTTTTCAGCCTGACCCGCGCTCATCTCCACGTCTCTGCGAAAGCGCACCACCCGAGGATCTTCCTCAATCGGAATTTTGGCATATTCGAGCGCTTTTTTGAGCTCTTCCATCTTTTTATCAGGCTGAATTGGCGGAAAAGGACCCTTGGCTGCCCAGAGCAAGGCCTGGTAGTCAGCATCGCCCTCGGCCACCCAGCTCTCGAGCGCCCCTCGCTCCACCTCACTACGGCTGGCAGAGTCTTTGGTGACCGCATCGGAAACATGAGAAGGGAGCCCAAAGCTTAGAGGGTCAGGGTCCATAGTTACATAAATACGGAATCTCCCTAGCGGATGACTTTTAAATCTGCAGAGGATTCCCACGCTGAGACTGACACCCTTCTCGGAGTCTCCAGGAATAACATCTTTCATCTTAAACACTGCCCGGTGAGCAATCTTGTAATTTCCTCCGCCTAGTGCCCAGCCCCGGTTCCCTTCATCTAGATTCCCGTCGAAGACGCGCTTCACATCAAACTCCTTCTGGTTGAAGCTGGCTTTGGCATCGACAAACGTGACCGGCATCTCTTTGGCCCCCGCTTCCAACCCCTGCCATTTCGTTTCAAGCTCGGTAACCACCATATTGCCGTCCTTGCTCAGGCCTGGCCCACCATTGAATGCGAGATCCGGGACAACCTCGATCATGATCCCGGTGATGTTCGTCATCCTTGTTTCAACCGAGAACCGGTAATCTAACGCTCGCTCGCCTCCACTTCCTCTGATTGAGCCATCTGCTGTAACTTCAACCTTGGACTTGTCTGATGCCGCCACTGACGCAGGCCTGAGGAGGTGCCAGTTGGTTACTACATTACCCTTTATCTGGTCTGCAAAGTCCTGCGCTTTCGCCGCCAGCGAAGCCTGGTAGTCACTTACCGCCTTCTTTGAGCCTTCAATCTTCCTCTGGAGCTCGTCCTCAAGGCGTTTGCGCTCTGCATCGTGCTGAGCTTGGTAACCGCTAATAGCATCTGCCGCTTTCTCTATACCTGCCACCCGCTTTGCTTCCCGAGCCTTCCGTGTGGGCTCCCACTTCTTCTCCATCTTGGACAGCTCAGCAAGCATCGCCTTATGATCGGTTTGGATCTCGGCCCAGCTTTGCCTCACCGAGGCGATTTCGGCCTCACTTGGAGCCCGGTTGATGACCCGAAGAAAAATCTCAGTAATCAGCTTCGTATCGTCCTCTTTCTCCGCAACTAGCTTGGCGATCGCATTCTTCGGATCCGCTATTGCCTCAGCAATATCAGGGCCGCTCAGAAGAGCCATCACCCCGCTGAGCTGCACGTCATTAGCCCGGTCACATTCACAAGCGCTCTCCCTAGTCGGTCTGCCAAGGGTCGCTAAAAATCCACTTCCTGTGTCCTGCTTTGCATCTATCTCTTTTGCCTGCAACTTGGGGGCAGCCCCGGTCACCGCGTAAACAGCGTCATAAAGAACCTCCGCAGGCAAACGACGGGCTTTCGCATGGGCGAAGTTGATCTCGTCATCCTCATTCCATTTGTTGACCTTCAGCGATAGTTGGTAAGTTCTGGATTTGCATATCTCCGCGATGAGCTTCCGAACATCAAAACCCTGCTCGACGAAACGGTCTGTAAGGTAATCAAGAAGATCTGGATTGGAGGGAGGATTCCCTGCCCGGATGTCATCCAGGGGCTCTATGACACCAGTTCCAAGGAGATACCCCCAAATACGATTAGCATAACTTCTTCCAAAAAACTCATTATCTCCTGCAGTAAGCCATGCGGCTAACTCTTCCCGCCTTGTTGGAGCTGACCCCTTGGCACCATCAGGATTCTCATAGTTTGCGAGATACGGGAATCCCGGCTTGGTAATCTGACCCGTGAGCTCGTGCTTCATCTCGCCCTCCCCGGCATCTTTTGTAATCTCGTAGAGCGGCTTCGCTCCTTCCACTGCAGTTCCTCCGATATTCTGTTTGGGTGCGTTCTTTCCGTCCCTCTCCAGCTTCACCTGTGAGAAAAAAGCTGCGATCTCATAATACTGATTCTGGGTCCACCGTTCAAAGGGGTGATCGTGACACTTGTTACAATTAAAGCGCGTGGCCAGGAACAGGTGGGTCGTATTCTCCATGAGCATGTCAGGACTTCGGTGAATCTTGAAGTATGACGCAGGGGGGTTCTCTTTATTAGATCCCGTCGCAGTAAGAATTTTCCGGACGAAGACATCGTATGGCGTGTTGGCCTCCACCTCTTTCCTGATCCACTCGCGGTAGATCTTGGCACCCTCACCCCCAAGGAACTTGCTATTTACCATCAACATGTCCGCCCACTTGTTAGTCCAATGCTGCACGAAACTTTTCGAGCCGATCAGATCATCGATGACCTCCTCCCGCTTGACCCTTGAATTTGTCGGATCAGCCAAGAACAACTTCAACTGCAGGGGCTTGGGTGGAAGCCCGGTAAGATCCAGATAAACTCGGCGCAAAAACTCCTCATCCGTGCACACATCACTAGGCAGAATTTTCATGCGTTGCCACTTTTCCGCGACCAACTTGTCAATTTGACCCCACGCTGCAGGTTCAACCCACTCAAAGCCACTACGGTCTCCCATCACCGTCAGGGTCGTGGCCGCATAGGCACCCTCATAGCGCGCAAGGACGGGAGCCTCCCCACGGCGCAAGGTCGTCATCAGACCGTAATCGTCATGAATAGCCACATCCTGATTGGCGCTTTCAAGAAACGATTCCCGAGTGACATCACGCCTTGATCCATCTACGTAGGTTGCAACCACTCTGATCTGCTGCTGCCCTCCGACCTCCTGAATGACAGGATTTTTCGGCGTCACCATGATCGATTTAACAACCGGCTTGGGATCACCAAGGTTAGAACCATTCGCTATCCAGTCCCGGATGATCTGGTAATATTCCGAACCGGGCTCGGTAACCTGCTGTCCCTCGTGCGGAACTGCTCCAGTAGCCTTCAGCAGCATCAGACTATCGTCAGGGGACGCGTAATTCACGCGCCGACCCGAGATATCATCACTAAAACCCCGGACATCGAAGAGAGGATCATATCCCCGGAGCGACAACTTAAATCCATTTTTCCCATCCTTCGCCCCGTGACAGGTTCCAGCATCGCAACCCATCCTGCTGATGACCGGCTTGACGTCCCGGACGTAGTCAGGAGCAACTACCGAATCGATATTACTGACCCTTACCTTTGCCTCAGCCTTAACGGCACCGACCCTAACCACAATGACCCCTTCCCCATTCTTGAGCGGCTCAATTTGCCCGCGGGCACTGATTGAGAGGAGCCCCCCGGACGCCTCCGTTACAACTTGACGCGTGACATCCACCCGGCCTCCAGCTTTGAGGTTCGCGGTGACCAGAATCTGAAGGTAGTGGTTAGGCGCAGTTAGGACAACCTCAGATGGATCGAGGGTCAGCGAAGATATTTCATCCGATGATATCCTTCGCTCGCTGATTTCAGCGCGTTTTCCGCGCTTCCGGTTCAGTCGTCTCTCAGCCCTCTCCCCGACAGAGGAAGCAATCTCTCCCGCTCCAATCTCCACCGCGGCCGCCTTGCGAACCTCCTTCCCGGTTTCTACCTCTAGGAAACGAACCGTTCCATCTGCACCAGCAACCGCCAGGGTTTTCCCATCAGGCGCAAATGCCAGACAGAACATTTCCACATCTTGCACCTCGATGGAGTGGACTACCGATACTTCCCGGGACCAGTAGCCCTCTAGCTTTTGCTTTTCCCCGGCGCTGGGAGTCTTATTGAAGATTTTCTTAATCTCATCGGGAATGGCGCTATCATACTCCGTACTGTATATTGTTACAGTCCCCTTCCCGTTGAGACTGCTGACTGCCGCTGCGCGTTTCCCATCCGCATTAAACGAAACGTCCCAGATGCGCCCCGGCATTCTGGGAAACTTTCGGACAACATTGGCATTATCGCCAATCTTCCGGGCCGTCTGGCGTTTAAGTCGAAAGACCTGCGGTTGCCCATCAGAGCCTCCTACGAGCACCTCGTCTTTTAATGGATGCCCGGCAACCGCGGCGATACCACCTTTCAATTCTCCGGGAGTAATCGAGGTCAGGTTATCAATGAGCCTCTCGCTCTCAACATCAGTGAGCTTCGCCGTCATGTCCCGTCCAACGCTGATCACCTGTGCTCCATCCTTCGAGAACACGGAATCAAGAACCCAGTCGTTGTGCCCACCCATGAAAAGCACCTGCTTGCCATCTGCCACCTGGATCGCTCTCAAGGCATTATCACTACAGCCGAACGAAATGAGTTTGTTATCAGGAGACCACGCCGCTCCGTAAATAGTGTCATAGGTTACCGGTACTGAAATTTTAAGAGCCCTCTTGGCTACATTCCACACCTGCACCTCTCCCATCCTGCCGGGCAACCCCCCCGTAACTGCCAGCATCGTTCCGTCAGGAGAAAAGGCGACGCTCTCGATCCTTTCAGAGAGGCCGACCAACCGCGCAACCGAATCACCAGTTCTTGCATCTTGAAGGATTACTTCATGGAAACCGGCGATCGCCAGCAATGAGCCATCTGGCGAATAGTCCATGGAGGTAACAATCGGAGCCTCCGCATAGACCGGAGGATTTTCCATGTCATATTTCTGGAAAGCATTCTCAGGCGTATCATCAAGTGCTCCCTCAGCGATCCAGCGTCGAATCAAGCTTATCTCCGTCTCGTGAAGAGCCTTGTCTCTCGGAGGCATCTCAGCCTTGCCATTGGAATCAGGAAGAATCTGCTCAAGAAGATAACTCTGGTCAGGATGCCCGGGAACGACTGCCGCATCTCCACTCTCTCCACCCAAAATCAACCTCTTCACATCCGTGAGAATATATTCGCCCTTTGCCTTCGCCGGCTGGTGACAGCCTTGGCAACTTGCCTGCATCAGCGGTCGAATTTCGTTCCAGTAGCTTACCGGGCGGATCACCTGCTCCCCGCCAGCCTCCTCACCGTATACTGCTGCACATTGCAGGATTAAACTGGCAACCAGAACCTGTGATCGGGAAAGTCCTCGAATCTGTCTCATTAGCATAACCTTAACGCTAAATGTGACACTCCCGGGCGGGGCTGACAAGCCAACCGTCCTGAATTACTCTCTTCGGACGACGGCAGAACTATCTCGCCGAGGGAGCGGCCTTGTTACCGCCAGATTTTCCAAGTCTAAACCACCTCTCTGAGTGAAGCATAATTGGTTGGAACAGAGAGTCATTTGCAGGGAATAGCCTCCCCAGCTGGAGCCGTGTCTTACCCGGTTCACCGACCTTGATCAGCTGCAGGCTGCGAAGTAGGCTCACCACCGGGAACGCAGTCTCCACGGGAATGGTGCTAAGCAGACAACTCTTAAGCCTGACTCTTTACTCTCTAATTGGGAGCATTGCTCTGGGGCAGAATGACCGGAGCACCGAGGAGGCCGCCGAAACGACCTCGAACCCAGCGCCTGTTTCCGGGGCTCTCTACCTAGACTCGTGGCAGATTGAGAAGGAATTTCTGTTCACCCCGATTGCTCTCCAACAGTGGTATGATCTCGGCCTTCAATCAGATTCAGATCTACCCCCGGATCGTCGGGCTTCTCTCAAGCCAATCATTGGGAAGTTTCTTGCTTCCAGATGCCGGGTCTCAATTCGAGATCAACCTGTTGCCTTCACTCTGGACAGAATTCACTTCATTCAACCTGACGCATCTGAATTCAGCCCCATCGATCCTGACGACACTGTCCTCGCAGGAGAAACATGGATTAGCGTAGTCTTTGCCGCACCTCACTCCGACCCCAGGCAAGCGCTACAGCTGGAATGGGATCTAATTCCGGAGACCGACGGCTCCGTTACTGTCAAAGTCGCTGATCCCGAGGGCACCAGAATCTTCGAGCTCAACCGACTCAACCCGGCCCTTAACATCAGGGGCCGGTTTCGACCTGAGGAACGCGCTCCCCCTACTCCAGCCCCATCCGTCAATCAGGGCAACTCGCAGAAAATTGCTGTTCCCTATCTGACTATAACTCTCCTCTTGGCGGGGATCCTTGTCGGCTTCACATCCTACCGTAAAAGGAAATTAGGTATTCTCAGGACATCAGCACTTGCTTTAGCGATAATCGCCGCAATTTCAGCAAGAGGAATCTCGGGCGAGATCACTCTAAAAGCATCGACGACAGCCATCAGTGATGCCGATGCTACCAAAATCCTCGACCCCCTCCTGAGAGGAATCTATCACTCGTTTAATTATACCGATCAGGCGCAGCAGTATGAGAAGCTGAGCCTTGTTGCCACTGGCGAAGCACTGACTCCGATATTTCTCGACCTGCAGCGTATTCTTCGTAGCAGAGAGCGAGACGGATCACGGGTAAGAGTGAAGGATCTCGGAATATCAAAATGCACTACGACACCTCTCGAAGGGCGTCCGGGCTTTGAATCCCTCTGCAGCTGGCAGGCTGAAGGCCGCGTTGGCCACTGGGGCCACTTTCACGACCGCGCCAACGCATATAGGGCTGTCTTTATTGTAGAGCCCTTGAACGGAACATGGAAAATAACCGGCCTTGATCTACAAGACCGAGAACGAAAGCCTGCGCACCTCCAACCATCGCTGCAGCAACCAGAGTGAAGACTTTGCTTAGTATAAGCTCTCTTGAGTTTTCGTATTCTCGAGGCGGCTACCGGATGCTCATTCCCGAATTTCGCTGCGAAGCGGGGCAGACAATAGCTCTGGTAGGACCGAGTGGATGTGGCAAGTCGACCTTTCTAAACCTCGTTGCGGGAATTATCCGGCCCTCCACAGGGAGCATTTTTATCGACGAAATCGATGTCACCACGCTCAGACGTGCTGCTTCAGCTGCCTTCCGGCTCTCAAGGATTGGCCTTATCTTTCAGGAGTTCGAACTAATCGAACACTTATCGGTCGGCGACAACATCCTGTTGCCTTACCATCTCGGAAGGCAAACCACCCGCAGCGCAATCGAAAAGCGAGGCCGAGATCTCGCCTCCCAGCTGGGTATCTTACCCTACTGGGACACCTTACCCTCGGCACTGTCTCATGGCGAAAGACAACGCGCAGCCATTGCCAGGGCCCTCAGCACTCGACCGCGCCTTTTACTGGCTGATGAGCCCACCGGAAACCTCGACCCTGAGAACAAGAAGAAAGCACTTGAGCTCATGCACCTCACTGCGAAGGAGCACGATCAAGGACTCCTAGTTGTCACCCACGACCTCGAACTGCTCGATTCATTTGATACTGTAATCCACTTTGAGGAACTGAACCAATCCGGAAAGCAACTGATGCCATGAGGGTCTCAAGCATCGTATACCTAAGCTGGAAAGCTCTCCGCTACCGACCATTCAGGTCGTTCCTCCTAATCGGAACAATCGCGCTGACCCTCTACTTTCCCCGCGCCTTGCAGGAATTCATACACCGCAGCGAGGAAGTCCTGAGCGCAAGAGCCCGGTCCACCCCACTACTTATCGGACCCCGGGGAAGCTCCATAGACCTGACCCTGAACGCACTCTACTTCACATCCCAGGAACTTCCCTCCCTTGGATATTCTTCCTATGAGACGCTTTCCCAAAAGAATTACGGAAAGACGATCCCCATTTATTCACGTTTTGTTTCTGGACAATCTCCGCTTGTCGGCACCACGCTGGCATACTTTGAACTCCGGGGGCTCACGGTCTCTGCTGGCCGGGCCATGACACGGCTTGGAGACTGTGTAATAGGCGCAACACTTGCACAAAACGAAAACCTGCAGCCCGGAGACACAATCACGTCGAGCCCTGAAAACATCTTTGATCTAGCGGGAGTATATCCCTTGCGGATGCGCATCACCGGAATCCTCGCCCCTAACCGTTCTCCAGATGACGAGGCCATATTTGTCGACCTCAAAAGCGCTTGGATCATCGAGGGCCTCGCCCATGGCCATGAGGAGCTCTCTCGATCTGAAACCTTGGAAGTACAGAGCGACTCAAGGGGAGAATTTCTCCGCGCTAACGCCTCAGTAATTGAATTTAATGAAGTAACCGACACGAATGTGGGGGACTTTCACTTTCACGGAGATCGCGGAAATTACCCGCTTTCTTCTGTAATTCTCGTTCCTCATGATCAGAAGCAGCGAGCGCTTGCCCTTGCCCATTACGGGGATCCAGTGACTGCGGAGCAAATCGTAATCCCAGCCGTCGCGGTGGAGCAGCTCGCTAAAACCCTCTTTGCGACGCAGCGCCTTGCCTTTACCGCATTCACGCTTCTGGGAATTGCTGCGCTGGCACTCGCCCTGATGGTGTTTCTTCTATCCTTCCGACTTCGAGAGCGTGAAATGCTCACCTACTCTAAAATTGGCGCAACCGGAAGAGCGGTCGCATGCCTGCAGGGCGTCGAGGTTCTGGTCATCATTACCGCCGCCACCATTCTTGCTCAAGCCGGCATCGTCCTAACGAGGTCTGCAGCTCAGGACATTTTCACCCGGCTGATAAGCTAGCCGCCAGGCTCTGCCCCATGAAACCAATCTCTCTCCGTTCATTTTTGATACTTGCCACAACGAGCCTCATCAGTTCCTGCGAGAATTCTGGCAATCAAGCTAACCTCGACCTTGCCTCAACAGGCAAACCTACTATTGCGGCGGCAAACTACCCGTTGGCCTATTTTGCAGAGCGGCTCTCCGCAGAATTCGCTGAAGTCCTCTTTGAGCCTGTCCCGGGCACAGATCCCGCTTACTGGGAACCTACTGATAATCAGGTGAGTTCGATTCAGCAGGCAGACCTAATTCTCCTCAACGGAGCGGGATACGCGCAGTGGACTTCCAGCCGCACTATCCCATACGAAACTACCGTGATCACATCGACCAGTTTCGAAGATGCCTTCATTAAGCTCCAAGATGGCATCAGACACACTCACAAGCGCGGAACCGCTAGCCATACCCATGAGGGAGTCGCGTCAACGACTTGGCTCGATCTTATGCAAGCTTCCGCGCAGGCGTCATCGGCAGCAGAGGCATTGATCGAACAGTTCCCGGAGCACTCTGATTCAGTGTCCAGAGAACTTGAATCCCTTCTCACCGACCTAGGAGACCTCGACCGCCAGATGAGGACAACCACAGCACCTCTCCGAGGAGCAGACCTCGTCGTATCTCATCCCGTCTACCAGTATTGGGCCCGCGCTTACGAACTCTCCGCACACTCCCTTCACTGGGAACCCACCCAGGAACTTGGAGCCTCTGAAATGAGCGAACTTGCTGCAACTCGGACGGAGGGCGATTCAGCAAGATATTTCATCTGGGAAACGCAGCCCTCTCAGAAAAATCTTGATAAGATAAAAGCAGCCGGATTTATCAATATCGTGGTAAATCCCTGTGGCGGACGACCTGCGAACGGCGATTTCCTGAAGGTGATGAGGGAAAACATTTCCTCCTTGGCTCAAGGCATTACGCAAGGCGCCTCTACGGATGCAGTAGAGCCTTAGCGCCCTCTCGACGCCAGCCTGCCAGCGACCCACTAGGATCCCATCATTGAAACCTTGCTACCTGACAGCGGGTGTGCAGCCTGTTGCAAATTGAACTACCTTCTATTCATGAACTTCCTCAAACGCATTTTCTTCCTTGGGACCGCTATGGCACTTAGCTTGTCCTGCGCTCAGGCTGACCACCACCTTTCCGTCCACTACAAAGGCAAAGCCGGCCCGGGCAAGGGCAAGCACGTAGTCCTTGTCAGTGGAGATGAGGAATACCGCTCAGAAGAGTGCCTCCCTATGCTTGGCCGTATTCTCGCCGATCGTCATGGCTTTGATTGCACCGTTCTTTTCTCTGTGAACGACAAAGGTGAAATTGATCCCAACAATCAGAAGAGCGTGACCAACTCCAAGGCTATGGCTTCGGCTGATCTCATCATCATTGCACTCCGATTCCGTAACTGGCCCGACGAGGACATGAAACACTTCGCTGACGCCTATCATCGCGGAGTGCCAGTGATTGGTCTCAGGACAAGCACTCACGCTTTCCAGCTACGCCAAGGCTCCTACCGAGACTTCAACAGCTTTGGCAAAAAAGTTCTGGGCGAAGGGTGGGTCAGTCACTGGGGCGGCCACAAGCGCGAGGGTTGCCGCGGAGTTGTGGAGGAAAGCAACAAAAACCACCCCATCCTCATGGGTGCAACTGATGTGTTTGCCGATAGTGACACTTACGAAGCGGCCCCACCTGCCGATGCCACGATCCTCATGCGTGGCTTGGTAACCGATTCTCTCAAACCGGACTCCAAGCCCGTCACCGGGAAGCAAAAGAAAAACCGTGCTACAGGAAAAGTTCAGGATGTCAACGAACCGGCCATGCCTGTCGCCTGGACTCGGGAATTGAAAAACCCAAAGGGCAAGACAAACAGACTGTTCTGCACGACCATGGGAGCCGCCACCGACTTTAAAAGTGAGGGCCTTCGTCGCATGGTTATAAACGGGGTCTTTTGGGGTCTTGGTATGGAGGACAAGATCGACGGCAAGGCGGATGTGACTCCGGTCGGCGATTACAATCCCACGTTCTACAGCTTTAATGGATTTAAGAAGGGCGTTAAGCCGGGCGACCATAAGTAATTCTTTCCTCCTAATATCTTCAAATGTAACCGGGCCGCAGTTCTCCTGCGGCCCGGTTGCATTTATAGAGAGCACTCTGGCCCGGTTCTTCTCACTACCTTCTTGCGCATTGCCCTGCCAAAGTCATCGTCACCGCGAACATGAATGCACGCACTCTTGGAAAGAATGGATTGAACATCGGCGAGATCGGACTCGGATGCTGGCAGCTCGGCGGAAGCGAATTTGGGCCGCTTGATGAGAACACTGCGCATGAGATTCTCTCTACTGCGAAAGAGAGCGGAACAACCTTTTTTGATACCGCCAACGTATATGGCTCAGGTCGAAGCGAGACGCTCATTGGAGAATTCCTGAAAGAGCATGGCGAGGGCATCACCGTTGCATCCAAAACCGGCAGAGAAGTCTACCCCGATGGCTATAGCCGGGAAAACCTCCGGAAATCCACTCTGGAAAGCATTGCCAGACTTGGAGTCCAACGGCTCGACCTTTTACAGCTACACTGCGTTCCACACTCCATTCTTCTCGACGGCGCAATCTTTGACTGGTTGCGGGAACTTA
>MDTC01190905.1_pt1 | contig 15471 bp, 10 predicted proteins | sample 811181 | NCBI WGS metagenome assembly MDTC01 (sample SAMN05326644, study PRJNA326480) | marine metagenome | isolation source: seawater | place: Pacific Ocean: North | collected 2011
AGAAGACGACCCGCTTCCCGTCCTTCCTTTTCGCCCTGCTCCGTCAAGTTGACATCATGCCATCCAGTGAAGCGGTTTTCGAGATTCCATTGGCTTTCGCCGTGTCGAAGTAAAACTAGTTTATGCATAATAAGAAATTTATTAATTATAATAGTCTTTTTTATAATGAGGTCACCCCTTAAATCCTAAAAGAAAAAGACCAAACTATGAAGTCAATCAATTGACAGGATGAGTCCTTCATCATATTAAATTAGGCATGTTCGGGAGATTACTGTTACTTTTTGTATTCCTGCCCATGATCGAGCTTTATTTGTTGATCATTCTGGGTTCACGAATCGGACCGATGCCTACCATCGGTTTAATCGTTTTAACTGGAATCATCGGTGCCACACTCGCCCGCCAGCAAGGATTATCCACGCTGGCCAAAATCCAAAATGAACTCAAACAAGGTCGTGCTCCGACCCAAGAACTTGTAGAGGGTGCAATGATATTAGTGGGCGGACTGGTGCTGCTAACACCTGGCATCCTCACCGATATTTTCGGATTTGCCATGATGGTACCCAGTATCCGAAAATCCTTGGCTAAGCAATTTAATGTGCGTATACCGAAAGGCTTTACTTCCACCAGTGCTGGTTCCCGGGCTGAATCGAAATCCAGTCGGGACGATGATGTCATCGATGTTTGAAGCTAGTTTAATCTAAATCAAAGAAAGTGCCAGCACCGCCCTTTGCCTGAGAAATCATATCTAGAAGCATATTACGAAATTCAGGACCCACGCCCTCCCTTTTAGCTATTTCAATGTATAAAGGCACATAATCCTCCTGCAACAAGGCTTTGTTTGCAATATTATGAAAGGGATCTTTAGAATCGATAAAATAGGTATTGGATCCGAAGGAGAGAGTGATACCCGAATCCGTACGAAAAATACCCAAAGATGATGACTCCCTGCCCATGACAATTAAAGTATTTCGAGCATATGTTTCTGGCAATTCATTTGTCCGCTTGCCCGAAAATTGGTTAGGCTTTACTAAGAAATTTTATGTTTTTTTTACCTTATAAAGACGACAACCCCACCCGCACATTTCCCTTGGTTAACTGGGTGATTATCATCGCCAATTTCTGGGTATTTTTTGCTTTGCAATTCCCTTTGGATGGTAAACAGCAGATGGCATACTTTACAAATTTTGGCTTTATACCTGCCACTTTTTTTGGCCAATTCTTTTACCCGTCTATCAAGGGTATAGCTTGGGAATGGTACTCCGTTATAACATCCATGTTTAGTCATGGCGGTCTCGCTCATTTGTTTGGTAATATGCTTTTCCTCTATCTGTATGGAGACAACATGGAGGATGCCCTTGGTAAAGTTAGGTATTTATTTTTTTATGTGGGTTGTGGATTATTGGCCGCTCTTGCCCAGGCGTTTTTGAACCCAGCCTCGCAAATACCAATGGTAGGTGCATCCGGTGCCATTTCCGGAGTAATCGGAGGATACCTACTTCTCTACCCACGGGCCAATATACGGGTTTTTTACTGGATATTCATTCTCATAGGAACCATGATGGTGCCTGCTTATCTGGTTCTAGGGCTTTGGTTTTTAGAGCAGGCATTGCTATTTCCAGACTCGATGAAAAATGCAGGCGGGGTGGCAATCGCAGCTCATTTGGGTGGCTTTGCCGGAGGATTCTTTCTAACCCCCCTATTAAAAAAGAAAGAAATCAAGCTTTTCCAGGGTGGCTACTCCAGACCTTTTTCTCGCAAAAGTATGAGAATCCGATAAATGTTCGTTCTTATAACCCATGGAAAAAGCGTATTCTCCTCAAGAAGTCGAAAATCGACTTTACCAAAAATGGCTTAATGACAATTGCTTCTCCGGGCAAGTTTCCCAGAGCAAGGATTCCTATTCAATTGTGATTCCTCCGCCCAATGTAACCGGAGTCTTAACCATGGGCCATGTATTAAATAATACGATTCAGGACATTCTAGCCCGCCGGGCCAGACAAGAGGGACAATCCGTCCTCTGGTTGCCGGGCACTGACCATGCGGGTATCGCCACGCAAACCAAAGTCGAACAAGCCCTTCGCAAAGAAGGTAAAAATCGTCGTGATCTAGGTCGGGAGAAATTCCTGGAACATGCTTCAGACTGGAGAGATAAGCATGGCGGCATCATTTTCCAGCAATTGCAAAAATTGGGTTGCTCCTGTGATTGGGAAAGAAATGTACACACCCTCGACGAAGATTACTCGAATGCAGTTATTGATGCGTTCGTAAAACTATATGAGCGGGGTTATGTATACCGTGGCAAAAGGATGGTGAATTGGTGTCCCGTGAGCCTGACAGCACTTTCAGATGAAGAGGTGATTATGAAGCCTCAGACGAGTAAACTTTATAAAATAAGGTATGAGATTGTGGAGTCTCCCGGAGAATACATTTACATCTCCACTACCCGTCCTGAAACGATTATGGGCGATGTGGCCATTGCCATACACCCAGAAGATGAGCGTTGGCCAGGCCTGGAGGGCAAAACGGTAAGAAGGCCACTTCAACCTAAGGAAATACCTATTATCCCAGACTCAGCAGTGGAAAAAGATTTTGGTACAGGCATGCTTAAGATTACGCCTGCCCATGACCAGCTTGACTTTGAAATTGGACAAAGACATGACCTCCAGTTTGTCGATCTCTTTAATCCGGATGCCACTCTCAATGAACTTGCCGGTAAAGATTTTGAAGGAATGGATCGCTTCAAAGCCAGAAAAGTTGCAGTTGAAAAATTAAAAGAACAGGGCGACTTGATCGAAGAGGAAACTCATGAAAATAATGTAGGGTTTTCTGAAAGAGCGGATGTTCCAATTGAACCAAGATTATCCGAACAATGGTTTCTTCAATACCCACGAGTGGAGGAGGCCAAGAAAGCTGTACGCGACGGGCATATAAGCTTTTTCCCTAAGCGTTGGGAAAAAACATACCTTCACTGGTTGGATAATATTAGAGATTGGTGCATAAGTCGCCAACTTTGGTGGGGCCATCGTATACCGGTTTGGTATCGAAAAGGTAAGCAAAGGTCGGATTCAGCCAATTGGTATGTCGGAGTCACTCCTCCCGATGACATTGATAACTGGGAGCAGGACGAAGATGTTCTTGATACCTGGGCATCATCGTGGCTTTGGCCCTTGGCCACCTTGGGATGGCCCGAGGAGAAAGCTATGGAGGAAAAAGGATTGGATTATTTTTACCCGACATCCGCATTGGTAACTGGCCCAGACATCATTTTCTTCTGGGTTGCCCGGATGATTATGGCCGGGCTTGAATTTAAAGGTGAACCCGCAAAGAAGGAATCCACTCTTTCAGAAACAGAAATCTCGAATCGTATCCCTTTCAAGGAAGTTTACTTTACCGGAATCATTCGTGATGGCGATGGCAGGAAAATGTCCAAATCTTTGGGCAACTCACCAGACCCACTCGAATTAATTGCCAAATATGGAGCCGATGGCCTACGCCACGGCATCATGAGCATTGCTCCAAAAGGTCAGGATATTCGTTTCTCTGAAGAGAGAATCGAACAAGGAAGGAATTTCTGCAATAAGTTGTGGAATGTGTCACGCTTTCGGCAAATGTCCGGAGATTCTCCTGATAACTCGGTTCCGGAAAATATAGTCGAAAGAATTCAAAAATACTTCTTAACCAAAGATGATCAGGCCATTCTTATTCGTCTTTCCGAAACCCTGGATACAGTTGAAAAATTTTATAAGGACTATGAATTCAATTCGGTCCTCCATACCATATATCACTTTTTTTGGTCAGATTTCTGTGATTGGTATATCGAAGTATCAAAGCCGAGAATGAATAGGGACGAGTCAAAAGCAACCTGTCTCGCTGTACAGGATTTGTGCCTCAGGCAAATTCTGCTTTTACTGCACCCCTTTACTCCTTTCATCACAGAGGAACTATGGGCTCTGCTTGGCTATGCAGATGGTAAAAGCATTCAAGGATTTTCTCCGGGTTCCGGAAGTCAGTTCTTGCAACTACTTACTATCAGTGAAATTTCCATCAGCAGATCAATCTTAGAAGAAGTGAGTAAAGTAAGAGCACTGGTCACCGATCTTCGTTCACTTAAAGCCGAGAGAAACCTATCCAACAACCGGGAAGCAGAATTCTATTTTGTCGCAGGCCCAAAGGATTCGAAAACGATTCAAGAAAATGAATCTTCGATACTGGCAATGGCTGGTGCTGGTGCTTTAAAAGTTACGGAAGATGCACCACATGGATTGCCCGCGTCCGTCTCCACTCTAGGTACTTTCTACCTCGACCTGAGTGCTGGTGTTGATCTGGAATCCGAAAGAAAAAGACTGAATAAAGAAGTAAGTTCCCTTATTGGAATTATCACCGGGATAGAGAAAAAGCTCAATAATTCCTCTTTCGTTGATAAAGCACCAGTACAAGTGGTAGAGGGAGCGAAAAAGCAGCTTCAAGACAACCTCCATAAATTGCAGGAAACTAAAGAGGCTCTTTCAGCACTTAAGTAAAAGAATTTCGGTTTTACCTTAGGTTATATTAAAGCCTTGTATTCAGACGAAATGGTTTTGGTTTGCTTGAATGTAATAAAAATTAAGAGATAGGTGATGTCCAAAGAGAAAGACACCAAAAATTTCTTAAATCCCGGGCAATTAGAGATTGAAGATGAATCCATTTTTTTAATTCAAACACATAGCCAAGGTCCCTCAGGTAAGATTGAGCTATCCGATGAAGTCCTGAAGCATGCCCCCTCCGGCAATCTTTTTGGACTAAGTCAGAATGCGGGTATGGGCTGGAGTCCGAAAAACTTTCTGGGCCCCCAATTTCTAATCCTCAACAGCCATGGAGGAGTCCGTTCTGAAGATGGCTCCCCGATTGCACTGGGGTATCATACGGGGCATTGGGAGATCGGGCTTTTAGTAAAGCGAGCCGCGGAGGAGATTAAAAAGCTTGGAGGTATTCCTTTCGCAGCTCATATCAGCGACCCATGCGATGGTAGGTCTCAAGGAACCACTGCCATGTTTGATAGCCTTGCCTATCGAAACGATGCGTCCTTGGTGATGCGTCGACTGGCTCGCTCCCTCCCAACTGCTGAAGGAGTGATGGGTATTGCCACCTGTGATAAAAGCATGCCCGCGATGATGATGGCACTTGCGGAGATGCGTGACATGCCCACCATACTTGTTCCTGGTGGAGTCACCTTATCACCAAGCGACGGAGAAGATGCGGGTAAAGCACAATCCGTTGGAATCAGGTATGCACAGGGTGAACTGGCCAAGGACAATGCAGAGGAAATTTTATGCAGGACCTGTGCGACTCCTGGAGGTGGATGTCAATTCTTAGGAACTGCCGCTACTTCACAGGTGATCGGAGAAGCACTCGGTCTATCTCTCCCCCACTCTGCTCTATCTCCCAGCGGATTCCCTGTATGGTTTGAACTGGCAACTCGTTCCACCAAAGCACTGAGCAATCTTCATAAAAAGAAGATTAGCACATCGCAAATCCTTACTCCTTCCGCCATTCGCAATGCCATGATCACCTATGCTGCTTGTGGAGGATCAAGTAATCTCATTATTCATTTGGCAGCCATAGCTTATCATGCGGGGATCGAAAGACCCACGGTTAAAGAATGGGATAAGGTAAACCGGCTCGTTCCAAGGTTGGTAGATGTTCTACCAAATGGTCCAAACGGGTATTCCACCGCACAATTCTTTCTCGCAGGCGGAGTGCCGGAATTAATGTGTAGACTCAAAGACTTGGATTTATTGGAACTTGAGGCACTTACCTGCACCGGAGACTCATTAGGTGCAAACCTGGAAGCCTGGGAAAAGAGCCAGAGAAGAAAACGATTTCGCAACCTTCTATCGAAGTTAGACCAGATCAACCCGGACGATGTTATTCACTCTAAAGAAAAGGCTGGTAGTAAAGGAATGACCAGCACCCTCTGTTTTCCCACAGGCAATCTGGCTCCTGATGGAGCGGTCATTAAGAGTACTGCAATCGATTCATCCATGCTTGATCAAAATGGAATGTACAAACAAACCGGACCGGCCAAGGTATTCACAACCGAAAGAGAGGCCGTTCGGGCAGTCAAAGGTCTTGGGGACTCTAAAATTCAACCTGGCGATATTATAATATTATGCGGAAGAGGACCACTTGGGGCAGGAATGGAAGAGGTGGCACAAGTGGCCCTTGCCCTGAAACACTTATCGTGGGGCAAGCAGGTGGCACTCCTAACCGATGCAAGATTTTCAGGAGTCAGCACGGGAGCTTGCATCGGTCATATTTCACCAGAAGCATTGGCAGACGGACCTGTAGGTAAAATAGTGGACAATGATCTCATACAAATTGAAATCGATACTAAAAACTTAAGTGGATCGATTAATTTCGTGGGTTCATTAGAAGAAAAACTAGATTTTCAAAAAGCTGAACAGATCCTTAAAGAAAGGTATCCCAATGATAAACTGCAAGCAGACCCAAGATTGCATGCGGATACGAAACTTTGGGCAGCCTTACAGAATATCAGCGGTGGAACCTGGGGCGGGTGCATTTTTGATACAGAAAAAATTATAAAAACCCTTCATGAAGGACAAAAAGCTCTCGATAAAAATTCATGACTTGCTAATGGTTGAACTTGCGATTTCGTCATTCATTTCGTGAAAAATTATTAATGCAATTGATTTTCGTATTATCCTCTTTTCTGATTGGTACATCGCTGCTGGCGGAACTAAACTCATGGCCTCAATGGCGAGGCCCCAACCGTGATGGGCAAGGAATCCAAAGTGTAAATCTACTGGAAAATGTAGAAGAAACCATTCCCAAAAAAGTTTGGGACAGTTTTGATATACCTAGCCAGGAAGACGGAGGTTTTGGCAGTGTAATCTCAGATGGGAAACGGGCATATATATCCGTTGTTTGGCACCGTAATGAACCCACAGAAAAGAGAATTATAAATTCTTTGGTATTACGGCAACTAGGCCTTCGTAATGTCAACCTACCGAAAGAACTAAGAGACAAAGTCGAAAAGGATCGTCTGTCCTTGAGTCCAAGATTGAGGGGAGCCAAACTTGATGAATGGATTGATAATTGGATAGAACAACACTTGGATCAAAAACAAAAGATGACCCAAGGTGCTCTGCTTGCATCCAGATTTAGGCAGGGAAAACTTGCCACCCCGCTCTGGGTTATTGATCGAATGTTTAAAATACGGGATCGTATTTTCCCGTCACAGGCAGAGCTAGACAAATGGCTTATCGAGCAAGAATTCCCTGAAAATATTAGAAATAAAATCAGCCAAGATGTTCCACCCACCCAAAGAATGGCCGATGATGTCATCCTCGCATTGGATCTCCAAACGGGAAAACAAATTTGGAAAACAAGCCTGTCCGGAGTACCAGCCGGTCGTTCATCTTCCTCAACCCCATGCCTTGCGGAAGGAAAAATATTTTCTGCGGGAGGAAATCGCTTGCTTGCCGTCATGGCAGATAGTGGGAAATTAATTTGGGAATCACCGCTTGGTACTGAAGCGGTTGCGAGTTCTCCTCTTTGCTACGAAGGGAAAGTAATCGTGCTGGCAAACACTCTTCGAGCATTTGATGCCCTTACCGGCCGGGAGGTTTGGGAAAATAGTTCGGTGAGAGGCAAGGCCGCATCACCTATTCTTTGGGTAAATGATTGGCAAAAGTCGATCGTTTGCAATTCTTCCAAGACCACATTTTGCGTAGATCCCAAAACAGGAAAAACACTATGGGAGGGTCCTGGAGGAGGTGCTTCCACCCCAGCAAGTTCTGGCAATCTTCTATTAGTTCACGGAAAGAAAGAAGATGTCGGTTTAATTTGCTTTAAAGCAGAACCTCAAGGAATCTATGAAAAATGGAGGTTTCCAAAATTGACTAGACGGACTGATTCGAGCCCCTTAATCTTTGACCAAAAAGCAATTCTTATCGGTGCAGGCATGCGTCTATGCATTGATTTATCAAGCGGAAAAGTTTTACGCAAGCTATCCGCCAAGCACGATATTTCATCTCCTGTTCTTGCCGGTGGTAAAATCCTTGCCTACGAAATCAATGGATCCTTCTTATCCTTTATTGAGGCTAAACCCGAGAAGCTTAATGAGGAACAAAAATTTAAGTTGAACGCATTAAAATGCACTTCACCCGCTCTAGTCGGAACTAAGCTACTTGTTCGTAATCAAAATGGAATTTCCTGTTATGAATTGGGTAAAAATGTGCCCAACTAAGTAATTGTCTCTACTCCAGTATTCTCGAATCTCTCCCTTTGTTTTGCCAACAGATCGGGTAGCTCAGGCAGATCGTCGGAGGCGTTATTTCCCCCGACTACTTCCCTGGCCAACTCCTGTAAGCGCTTCCATCTAACCAAGTTTAATTCGGGTGCATAAGTAATAAGGGAAAGCAGGCTTTTCCATTCGATCTCAACCCGTTCAATATCCCCGCTGTGTAAGTCTGAATTTGTTCCTAGTTCATTCAGAAACTGCCTACGATTTAAAAGAACTTCCGTGGCCCCCTCTCCGTATTCTTCGGGAAGTCCACCTTTCAGGTAACCCCGACAATCCCTTAATCCATAGGTCTCACGGCAGACCATAGCCAGCCTGGACTCGCTCGATACATATCCACGAAAACGATGACCGGCACGGAGGTTCGCAAGATCGTTTATCAATTCTTCGACGGGGTATTTTTCATCTTCTAAAGCGGCTGCGATGGCCAGTCCTTCTCCCCTCGAGAAAAAACTGAAAATTTCCCCCCGCACGGTTGGATGTGCGTCCTGATCGATCAACCCGAGCTCATACCATGCTTCCGATGGGCTAAGGTTATTCAATTCACGAGAAGATGGTTCTTCATGACTACGAAAGGGAGAATCATAAACTCGTTTAACTCGACGCATCGGCGGGTTAAGAAGAACCTTACCACGAGCATCTTTCCATCCCAGAACTATTGCATTCTCATAGCTTAGACGGGCCCGAAGCACTTTACCCCGATCCACTAATTCCACCAGCTCGCCTCCCTGTGAAGCAAGAGGTAGGATACTTCGAAAGACATCCTCAAGCCCATGGCGTCTCCATACCTTTCTGGAAAATTTCTTTTTAAGACCAGGGCTTTCTTCAGAAATTACTTCTCGAAGGCGTTTTCTAAATGACTTGATTAGAATAATTTTGGGAGTTTTTCCCTCTTCATTTTCCTGGTACATACCAAGAGAAATCTCACGTCCATAAACTCTTTCTTTTTTAGAGCCAAACCGACAAGGGTTTCCCATTTTCACTTTCCCGAGCGTATCAGCAAGGGTCAAGGGATTCACCCACTCCCCTTTTGATAAGACTAGTGCATCGGTAAGCTTACATTTACTTTGCCCGCTTCTTCGCTCCCATAATCCGACTGAGTTTCGCATCTCCACCACTTCATCCCGTCCCCCGGCAGGTTCTTGATCAGGCACTCCTTGGTTTTTAGGCAATTTTGATAAGGATATATCCAAACCCAATCTCACCCTTTCCTCAGAAAAAAGGCGAAGAGCCAGCCACCTCGCCGCATCAATAGGGTTCTTACCTTGTTTCCGTGCGATAGTCATCGTGCCTATCAAAGCGGCCCAATCCAAGGTTTTTGAACGATGAAGCTTTAAGGGCCGTGCCTCGCTCATCCGTGCCTGCCGAGGTGCCACAACCACAAAACCACGATCATCCCTCCCTCTTCTTCCTGCCCGTCCAAACATCTGCAAAAGTTCATCAGGTCGAAGAAGACCCAATTCATCATCAACCCTATATTCACGATCTGTCACTAAAACCGATCGCATTGAAAAATTCACTCCCGCCCCCAAACCTGTGGTTGCCACCACTACCTGTAGTTGGCCCGCTTTGGCCAGTGGTTCGATGAGTCCTGCCCGTTTCGCGTAATCAAGCCCACTATGATGAAAGGCAACACGGCGTTTAAGTAATCCCACCAATTCTTTACCTGCTACTTTTTTTTGCTCATGACTTAATTCAAGCGTCTCAACTTGGGGAAGTTCGGAGGCTAACTGCCTTGCAAGATCTTCAGCAACGGCACGTCTTGGTGCAAAAATAAGCAAAGGCCCGAGATTAGCATTTAAAGCCCGGGCAACTAACTTCGGCCAATGCCCGCGTATTTTCCTACCACGAAATGGACGACGAAGCAGAGTCTCGGCAAAAACCTCATCCAGGGGCACGGGTCTCTTTCCCTCAGAAACCAGTTCCACCTGTCGTCCAATACTTCGTAACCAGTCGGCCACTTCGACAGGATTTGCCACGCTTCCACTCATTAACAAGAGCTTTGTCTTGAGGGGTGTCAATGCAATGGTCACCTCGTAACCTGGCCCCCTCCTTTGATCTCCGAGTAATTGATACTCATCCACTACAAATAAATCAGGGCTAATCCCTTTGGCAATATTACCACGCTGAGTCTCAAGAGTCGCAACCACGATACTTGCCTGCGGTTGATATCGTATATCACCTGTAATAAGCCCGACATTCCAACCTCTTTCCTTCCAGTCGCGAAATTTATCGTTTGCTAATGCTCTCGTAGGGACGGTGTAGACCGCTTTCCCCTTCCATCCCGATTCGATGAGTTGTTCGAAAACAAATGTTTTTCCTGCGCCAGTTGGTGCATGTAATACCACATCTTTCCCATCACAAAGAAAATTCAAAGCTTTTCGTTGCCAGGAATCTGGAAGAGCCAAAGTTTGACCAAACTGATTGGAGTTCATTTGCATTTATCCGCCATTTCCATTTCATACTTAAGTTTTCGGATAATACGATGAAAACTTATTATGATTTTATGGCTCCTCTCTTCTTCCAATGATTAATTTAATTGTAGCCTGTGACCTCAATCGTGTGATTGGAAAAAATGGTAAACTCCCTTGGTCGATCAAAGAGGACTGGGATTATTTCATGGAAAAAACATCTTGCGGATCCATGGTGATGGGCAAAACCTGCTATTATGAATTTGAAGCATATGCCGATGGTCGGGAACTAATAGTCTTAACGCATAATGTTTCATCTAAATTTGCAAAAGCCAAAGCGGCTCACTCACTTAAACATGCGCTTTCCCTAGCAACTCATTCCCCCATTTGGATTTGTGGTGGAGAAAAATTGTATGAAGAATCAATGCCAATAGCAGACAGACTATACATTACAAAAATCAATCATTCTTTTGAGGGCGATGTTTATTTTCCTGATTGGGAAAAAACATTCCCAAGAATGGTTTCTTGTACGAAAATAGATACAGGCAAATACAAACTGGAATTTATGGTTTTTGAAAAAAACACCTAGACAACTGACTGATGGGCAAGGCTTGCCACATACAAGTTCATTCTTATTATCAATTTCTTTTGCATGAAAGAACACAAGTTTCTAAGTTTTGATGATCTAGAACAAATTCGTACTGAGTTTGGTACTCCCACCTATGTCTATGATGAGAGCATTTTACGATCGAATGCAAAGCAACTACGAGCTTTCCCCCATGCTTTTGATTTTTTTCCTCGTTATGCCATGAAAGCAGCTCCAACTGCTGCCCTTCTACGGATTTTCAACAATGAGGGCTTGGGAATTGATGCCAGTTCAATTCATGAAGTAGAACGTGCAATAAGGGCGGGTTTTGGTACTGAATCGATTTCATTGAGCACTCAGGAATTGTCCGAAGATTTTCGCTTTTGGGCCCAGGATGGAGTTAAAATCAATCTCTGTTCCCTGAGTCAGATTAATCGATACGGAAAATGGAACCTTGGTGAAACTGTTGGTTTACGCTTTAACCCTGGAACTGGTTCCGGCGGCAATAATCGTACAAATGTGGGAGGGCCATCAAGCAGTTTTGGTATATGGAAAGATGATTTGGAAACAGCCAAAAATCTCTGCAAAGAAAATGGTCTGGTTGTAGGTCGTATTCATACCCATATTGGTTCAGGCTCCGATCCAGAAATTTGGAAAAAAGTCGCGGAGATGAGCCTTGAAATAGTTCGAGCCTTTCCCTCGGTGCACACATTGAATTTAGGAGGAGGTTTCAAGGTTGCAAGAATGGGAGACGAATCCGCTACGGATCTCCAAGAAATTGGACAACCTGTGAAAGCACTTTTCGAAGAATTCGCGGCAACAACTAATCGAGAATTGAAATTAGAAGTTGAGCCCGGAACCTTTCTTGTCGCCCATTCATGCACCTTAGTAACGAGCGTACAGGATGTTACACAAACTGGTTCTGACGGTTATCGTTTCATAAAATTAGATTCCGGGATGACGGAGATACTAAGACCTAGCTTATATGGAGCACAGCATCCGATTCACATATGCCCAGAACCCGGACAAGCCAAATTCCGGGAAAATACAGAACAGGTTGTTGTCGGCCATTGTTGCGAGTCGGGTGATTTATTAACTCCTGCTGTAAATGATCCGGAAACTCTTGCTCCCAGGTCATTACCCCGTGCAGAAATAGGTGATTTTTGCCTTATTGACAGTGTTGGTGCCTACTGTTCCTCAATGACAGCAAAGAACTACAATTCTTTTCCTGAAGCAGCCGAAGTTCTAAAAAAGGAGGATGGCGACTTGGCACTTATTCGGAAGAGGCAAACCTTCGAACAATTAATTGAAAACGAAGTTGTGCCGTGAAGGTAAGTGGGCTCGGTCATTTTCCCTTAGGCATACCAGTCCCGCAAAAAGAACACGCCGTATGCGTTAGTCTGCCAACCTTTGATGATATTGTTGGGTATGAAGAAAAAAAACCTGAAATTCTAAAGAAACTTTATTCAGGATATCCCAGGTTTGTAAGACATCGCAAAGTTCAGGAGCTTGCTGAATTTTGGAATCAAACCCAATCACTAAACGGTAAAGATTTATTCTTTTTCCCCAATGCACGGGATTGGGACTTTGCTCAAAAAACCGCCGGTCTATCTGATCCTCGTATTGAAGAGGTGGAAGATTATCTAATTATAGGATTGCCACCCGATTCTAACGAGAGCACTCGTTTGAGTAAGTTCTTGCAGCATACAGGTTGTGGGTTGTCTTCGCGCCATGCTGAAAAAATCCTCGAAGCCCTTGGACAAACGGTCCTTACCGAGTCAATCACTCCGAATGTGGATGCGGAAAAAGACATTAAAAAGATTATCTCAGAAGCACATGGTCCTAATATTGAAGACGAAGATGTCATGATAACTGTTTCTGGAGCCAATGCTTTTACTGCTGTTTTTCGTTCCGCCCTCGAATTATCCAGAAATAAGGGTAAGCAAATATGGATTAAAATAGGTTGGCTATACCTCGATACTATTGAAGTAATGAATTTGCTATGCGAGCCTCAGGAAAGAATTATTGACCTGCTTACACCAAAAGAATTTGAGACGATCGAAAATGTTTTCGAACAATATGGAAGTCAAATTGCAGGAGTCGTAACGGAATTCCCCAGCAATCCCCTCCTGCATTCCTGTAATCTTGAAAAAGTACGTGATTTAACAAATCGCCATGGTGCACTATTGATAGTGGACCCGACTATGGCTTCACCTAAAAACGCAAAGGTTTCTGGTTTTGGCGATGTTGTTATAAATAGTTTAACCAAGTATGCCAACTGGGAGGGGGATGTGATGATGGGAAGTGCGGTATTCCCTAGAGAATCGACTCTTGGTTTGGAAATTAAAGAAAAAGCCATTGAATACTTCTCCAAACCTTTCCACCGAGATATCGAAAGAATGGCGGAGCAGATCCCTTTTTATAATAATTTCATCGACCAAACTAATCAGTCGCAGGCAGAAATTGTGACTTTTCTCAAGTCTCACCCAAAAATAAAGAATGTTTACTGGGCATACCAGGATAGCACTGGTTCAAATTATTCGAGAATTGCAGGCGAAAATAAACCGGGATGTATCGTCAGCTTTGAAATTAATGGTTGTTTCAAAAATTTTTACGACAATCTCGAACTTTTAAAAAGCCCTAGTTTTGGAACTGAATTTTCGCTTTGTTGCCCTTATGTATATCTTGCCCACTATGACTTAATAAAAGACAAAACCGGTAAAGAGAAATTGAGACATGCAGGATTGTCTCCTGAATTACTCCGTCTTTCTGTTGGACTTGAAAGTCCTGATGAAATTAAAGAAAAATTAGCCCTAGCACTCAGAGAATGCTAGGGGCATAAGTTTTTAAGCTTAAAATTCTTACTCGAAAGAAAACGAATCAAGTACCTTGCGAATTCTCCTTTTGGAAAGGCGTACATAAGCCGGAAGCCCATTATCATATGGTACTTCAACTTCACCCTGAATTAAAGGCTGACAATACTTGATAAATTTCGCGGTCATGCTGACACCATCCTCAGCAATCCAATCAGAAGGTATTTCTTTAACTCCGTTTGCAATTTCGGAAAGAGGGGCAAGTCCTGTCTCACACTCATAGGTATCGCCTTCAGCCCGGACTAAAATAACCATTTTATCTGTTTCACCATCAACAGCAGCACGAACCGCTGTTTGCCCAGCCATAAAAGCTTCATCATTATCAGCTTTCGACGAACAATGGGTTGCTGCTCGTTGACCTGTGCCAAGCTTTGAGGAGCGAGCCTTTACTGCTAAATTACTCTCAATGTAATTGGCAAGAAAATCTCCGATACCCCCTAACTGTTGGTGACCAAAAGCATCCTGACTGTCAGTACTGTTGGCTACATAATTTCCATCCTTATCAATGAGTCCCTCTCCAACCACAATTAGGCAGAAGCGGTTCTTTTTTAGAACGCGTTGCACATCATCCAAGAATTTCTCCTTGGAAAAAGGTAATTCGGGAAGGTAGATCAAATGGGGTGCGTCGTCAGGATTTTCCTTACTTTTAGCGAGAGTGGTACCTGCGGCTATCCATCCGGCATTTCGTCCCATTACCTCAACAATTGAAACGAGATCATGCTGGCCCATTGCCTCGTGATCCAAGGCAGTCTCGCGTACGATGGTGGAAACATACTTCACAACACTACCGTAGCCCGGGCAGTGATCGGTGGTAACCAAGTCGTTATCAATAGTCTTTGGCACCCCAATGACGCGCAAGGGGTAATTCTTCGATTGAGCAAGCTTGGAAATCTTGTCTGCAGTATCCTGAGAATCATTTCCTCCACAATAGAAAAAATAGCGAATATTATGGGCTTCAAAAACTTCAAGAATGCGCTCGTATTCGCGATCCTGTTTCAATTTAAAACGGCAAGTTCCTAAGGCAGATGCAGGGGTGTAGCGTAGTCCACGAATGTTCTGCTGAGACTCCTCCGCTAAGTCCATGATTTCCTCTTTGAGAATCCCAAGAACTCCATTCATGCCTCCGTATACCTCTTCGATACAGGGGTGATTGAGTGCTTCCGAAACAACTCCAGCTACACTTGCGTTAATAACGGCGGTTGGTCCACCCGATTGGGCGACCAAACAATTTCCTATTAATTCCTCTGCCATGATGATGTAATGATGTAAAAATGAACGAACGAAGAGTGCATAACTTAA
>MDTC01271897.1_pt1 | contig 15469 bp, 14 predicted proteins | sample 811181 | NCBI WGS metagenome assembly MDTC01 (sample SAMN05326644, study PRJNA326480) | marine metagenome | isolation source: seawater | place: Pacific Ocean: North | collected 2011
ATAATTTCGGGATGTAGCGCAGTCTGGTAGCGCACTACACTGGGGGTGTAGTGGTCGTCGGTTCAAATCCGGCCATCCCGACCAATTATTTATACCTAATTTAATTTATTTTTAACGAAGGATGAAGCTTTAAAGACTAATTTTCGACGCTTAGGTATAGTAAATTCTTCTTTTGTACTTGGATTGCGGCCAATTCTTTCTGGAGAATTATGCATATAAAAGGTACCAAATTTTGAAATCTTTATAGTTTTTGACTTTCCTGTCTTTAATAGATCTAAGAAGTTGTCTAATATTGCTTTACTTATTGCTCGAGACAAAAAAGCCTCGGAAGAGATATTTTTAATAATATCTTTTTTTCCGAGGCTCAAGTTCAATTAAGACTAATTAACGCCTGTTCCAGTACCCGTACCAGTTCCAGTTGTACCTGTTCCAGTACCTTGGGTACCAGTTCCAGTTCCAGTAGTAGTATCTGTTCCAGTTCCGGAACTTGTTGCAACTGTGCTTGTTCCAGTCCCTACTGTACCAGTCGCAGTAGGACTTTGAGCGGTACCAGTTGATGATGGGAAAACAACAGTTCCAGTTCCAGTTCCTGTTCCTGTTCCTGTATTAGGATTATCATCGATACCACCAACATCTCTAACTTGAACAGTAATATCTTGTGTTGCTGCATTACCATCGACATCTGTGGCAGTGACAGTCGCTGTAAAATCCATTGTGCTGCCATCATATTCGAAACTTGACTGACTCTCAAAGTCAGGTGCTGTAATGAATGATAAAACACCCGCAGTAGTTATTTGTAGTACATCTCCAGAGATTGTAAAAGTTACATCCTGAAGATCAGTTGCTGTAACAGTACCAACAGCAGTTTGATTTTCATCAACAATAAATGTTGCTGAGGATGTAAATACAGGTGCTGTGGTATCAGTGACGTTTACAGTTCTAGTTGCAGTCCCTTCATTACCAGAGGCATCAGTTGATGAGTATGTGATTGTATATGAACCAACTGTTGAGGTATCAACAGTGCCAGATGATACTACTTCAACAACTCCAGAAGCATCTGTTGCTGTGGCTCCTGCATCTGTATAGGTTGTTCCAAGTTCTACTGTCGCAGGATTATCACCTGTAACTGTTACTACAGGTGCAGTTGTATCAACAACGTTAACTGTTCTTGTAGCAGTAGCAGTGTTTCCATCTAAATCTGTAGCAGAATATGTAATTGTGTACGTCCCAACTGTTGAAGTATCAACAGTGCCTGAACTAGTTACAGCTGTTTCTCCGTGGAATTCGTCAAATGCAGTAGCGCCTTGATCAGAATATGTTGTTCCCAATTCGACGGTAGCAGGATTATCACCAATAATTGTAATCACAGGTGGAACATTGTCATTATAACCATCATCAGTCAATGCTGAAACCGCTCCTAAACCGGCAATTGCAATAAGCGCCTTTTGAATAAAGCTAAGCTCTGCCATTATAGCTAATGATCCACCAGAAGCAGAACCAGCACCCTCACCAGCTTGCATTGAAGCTTGTTGACTCAGAAGATCTGCACGCCTATTGATAAGCTGTTCATAAGACATATTGTTGACTCGATTTTCAATCTCGACTAACTTCTGCTCAGAAATTACAGCATCATCAGCAAAAACAACTTGCACCGCTAAAATAAAAGTTAGCACAAATACGATAAGATTAAATTTGTTTAGTTTAATTGTATTCATATATAAATTCCTCTATTTTCCCCATAGTAATCCCACAGAGGTAGGATTGTATAATATTTTTTATATATTTACTATAAAAAATATATCCACAAAAATAATATTTATTTATTATTTGCTATCTTTATTATGGTTTAAAAATAAACATTTTACAATTCTTGTTTGATTTAAATAACCTACTTAATAACTGTCTTATGAACAGATAAGATATATCGTATTGTTTATGAAATTTAATTAATTGGTTTAAAGCGAACTAAAAGTTCATGTAATGAGTGCCTTCTAACAATTTTTGCACCTGGGTCTTTAGTTAGTGGTCGCCAAGTATAACTTAACAAATCACCATAAATCGGTATATTAAAAAATATCCCTTTATCAAAAGACCCCTCTCCAAATTGTTGACGACTAACATCTGTGAAAGTAGCAAAAGCTCCAAATTTCACTCCATTATAAAATGTTCTTGAGAATTCCAATGTTGAACCAACATCTCCTGCTAAATACTCTCCGGCAGAAATTTTCATATCAAAAGGTACTGAACCATAATTTCTATAATAAAAATTTGATGTTAGTGTTGTGTTTTCATAATCTAAATGTCCAAAACCCCATTCATAGTCCCTTTTTTTGACACTGAATAACTCTAAACCAAAAGCAAAATTTGTATTTTGTTTAAAATATAAATATTCCATTCCATAACCAGAAAACATATCCTCTAAGATACCTGCTGTGAACATCAAATGATGATTTATTTTTGGTGTAATATGGTAATCAAATTGGGCCCTGCCAATTAGAATTCCATTATCCATGTTAACTAAATATTTTTTTATATCTGACCTAACTTGAGCTGGATAGGTGTCAACAGGTCTAAATCTTAAATCATCAAAATTATCAGCTACTGAGTATTTCAAGTTTACATTGAAGAAAAGATTATCTTTAATTAAATATTCCGTATTATTTTCTATTAAAAAAGCACCTTTAAAGAATTCTTCCCTTGAAGCTAAAAAAGGTCTAAATCGAAACCCTGTTGTTGATTCAAGCTTTCTAGATCTCTTTCTTTCATATATTAATTTGGAATTCCTGTTAAATGAATCATCTATTTCAGAATATGCCTCGAGATCTGCAATTCTAATATCTTTTTTTATATTCTTAGTAATTCCAGCATCTACTGATGCCTGATCTAGTATTCTCTCGATTACTCTAAGATCTTGATGAACAAATTGGGTTAATTCAATTCCAATTGAGCTTGCCCCTTCAGTAATTTTATTTACGCCAATGCTGTTGCCCTCAAGGTTTTTAATTAATTTTGTATATTTATTGTCGTCTTTTTGTGTTTCAACTTCTTGATATTCATACCTTTTGATTGATTTTTTTGGATTATTTTTATAGACGAATTTTAATGAAAAATAATTTCCCCTTTCATAAGAAGCGCCAATGGTGAAATTGTCTTTTAATGTGTAATTGAAGCCAAAAGAGTAATCACTGTTTCTGGCATCATATACTAACTGATTATCTCCAGTTCCTGGAGTATTGATAGTATCTCTTTCAAGCTTGAGTTGTAATTTTTTATTTAAAGCATAAGAAATACCAAAGAAAGGTGACACTCTATCACCAGTAAAATATTTATCTAAATCAAATTGCCCGCCTCCACTTTTATTACCTCCAGATCTTGTATTAAATCTATCTGAAAGATATCCAAAGGGATTGTTGATTGTTTGTGTTCCTCCATTAAGCTGACCCCAGCCTAAACCAAAATGCATATCAATTTTATCAATTCCGTAGCTGGCAACTATGTATTCAGAGCTATGTAATCCAGTTCCTGCAAAATCATAGAGTCCAATTGCAATTGCAGGCAAAATACCTTCCTCTTTGACTCTGATCTTCAAATTAAATCCTTTATCTTTTAAAGACTGTCTACAAAATTCATATTCAGTCTCTGGACAGTAGAGTGTATTTTGGACCCTTGTATAAAAAATTGATCCTTCTAACCAATTAAAAGGATTTGCTGAAATAGTGATTTTTTGATCAGGAGTTCCATCGTAAACCGTCAACCCGTGAACTCCTTCATTGAAAAATCTTGCAGTTGGTGAATTGATTAAGCCAACAACTCCATGATTATTATATGAATTTGTTTCATAACTATCTGAAAATACTAAGCAAGACCAAAAAAGAAATGAAAACGAAAAAATATTTTTATAATAGATACTAAAAAATTTTAACATTAATGATCTCTATCTAATCATTATTTATAGCAGATAAAGATGCTAGCGCAACTCCAAGATTTCCTAATATTGACACATATGCTTGAGTTGCTAGCCTTCTTGAAGCAGAACTATCAAGCTTTTTTGGAACGAAAATTATCGAACCGGGATATAAATTAATATTTTGAGGCTGATTAGCAAATAAATTTTTTCTTTTTGAAAATCTTTCAGTTTCCCCATTAGGTTGAAGAATATAAATCGATTCAGAATCGGCAAATCTTTTTAATCCACCAGATTTTTGAATAAAATAACTTACGTCTTCGTTTGACTTAAACATTACAGCCCCTTCTGAAGAGACTTCACCATAAACATAAACATTATTAGTTTTCTCTGGCACTAAAAGAGTGTCTCCTTCTCTAACAGACACATAATTTTGCCTATCATCTGATAACAGGCTTACAACAACTCTTCCACTTGGTTTAGAATTTTTAATATCTTGAGTAAGTTTTATTATTGGGGCTAAATCAAAGTTTTCACTTATATTTTGTTGGCTCATTGCAATTATATTATCAAGGAACTCTTCATAAAGAAGTTCTTTTACACTTTCATTGATAATTTTTGCATCATTATTCTCATAAACAGCTCCAAAAGGATATGCATTATCAGTGAAACCTCCAGCTTTTTTTACTAGATCTTGAATGGTTTCTCCGGCAGCCATAGTATATGAGCCTGGTTTATAAACAGCTCCTGAGATTGATGCTGTTCGATAAGAAAACTCTCTAACATAAATAAGATCTCCATCAACTGGTTTAATAGAGCTGAATTGAGAGGTGTTAACAACTGGTATAGATTTTAGAGTGCCATCCAAGACTCTTTCCAATGATATATTTTTTAAATCAGCAGTTTGCTTCATGCCGTTGGAATATCTAAAAACACTATCTAAATTTTCATCATCAGTTAACTCATACTTCGCTCTTCTTTTGACAGCTCCATCAATTGTTATAATATTTTTTCTTGCTTTAACAAATACTACGTCTCCAGATCTTAAACGTTTTTGAAGATTGTAATTACCGTCAATGAGCAAGTCATAAACATCGAGTGTCTCTATAACTTCACTATTTCTTATTAAGTTTATTTCTCTGAAAGACCCATATTCATTTACTCCGCCAGCTACTGTCAACGCATGCAAAATATTTGAATTACCTGTGAGAGTATAAATACCAGGATTCTTTGCATTACCAGAAACTAAAACATTTACATCCCTTATTTCATCAAGAGTAATAAACGCATTTGTTCCCAAAAAAACGGTTTCAACTTTAGACTTTATAACAAGAGAAGCTTCATTTAATGTTAAACCAGCTAATGTAATTTTCCCAATTTCTGGTATGTTGATTGATCCATCTCCCTTTATAGGAAATGTTTCAATAAAATCTTGTTGTCCAATTAATTGAATATTGAGCACATCACCATTATCTAATGTGTATGATGAGTCAGGATTTGGTTCATTTATGGGCATAAAAGATGTTTGGAATGAATCAAAAAAGTTAGAACCAAATAATTCAAGGTCTTTACTAATGACAAGGTCTTCATCACTCTTCAATCTTCGTTCTAATTCTTCAAGATCAGCTTCAAGTCTTGCTTTTAAGTCAATCAACTCTTCTGTTTCCGTAACCCTGCTCGAATATAACGAAGCCCTATAATTTTCCTTGGAACTCTCACCCTTTTCGTCAGCCCTTTCAATTAGATCATCTTTTATATCATCTGGAAGACTATCCAGATATGCCTCGTCAAGTTGTTGAGCTTCTATGAAGAATATTGGTAATACTAGTAGTAAAAATTTTAACTTTTTCATAAATAATTTGAATTGACTAAACTAAATATAAGTTCCACCGACATAGTATATTCTATATATTGAGTAAATTTAAATAGTGATGAAAATTCTTACTTTTTAATTTATTCCAGGAATGCTAACAGAATCTATTTTTCTTGTAATTTTAATAATTTTTTCAATAACATTATTAACTTGATTATCTGTAATAGTTGACTCAGAAGATTGAAAAATAAATCTGAATCCAATTTTCACTTCTAATATTTTCTCATTATAATAATAGTCAAATATAAATTTTTCTTTAAGTAATTCATGATTAAAGCCTAAAATACTACTGACTAACTCTTCTGATTTTTTGGGTTCTTTTACAGAAAATGATAGGTCCCTTACAGAACTGGGAAAATCTGAAATCTGAATGTATTGAAGCTTTTTAATTTTTTTTGATTTTTTTTCAAAGTGACTAAGGTCTATATCCTTCAATGAATTGATATTAATTTCTGAATAAATAATTGGGCTTGTTAGCTTAGATTTAAGATTATCTCTAGATATGAAAGTCAAATTCAAATTTTCACTATCAATTACATTATCAAAAATACTCGAAATATAATTTTTATCAATTTTTTTTGAAAAATCTTTATAGTTTTTGTCGACTCTTCCACTTGCAATAATTGCAAGAACTCTCTTATTTTTATTAATATCTGATGAATAAATATTAGATATTTCGAATAATTTTATTGAATCATGTTGTCGTCTTTCATTATATTGAAGATTATTTATAAGTGACTGTTTAAGACATGTTCTTAGATAATTTTTATTTGAGTCTAATGGATTATCCACGACGATTGAATTATGATTTTTTTCAGATACAAAAGGATTATTGATAACTTCATAAAATCCTTTACTTACCAAAAGATCCTTAAGACTTTCCTCTATTAGATTTTCATCATGAGATCCATCATTAATGGATATGTTAATTTGTTCATTTGCAATGTTGTTGTAACCGAACGCCCTTGCGATTTCTTCAGATATATCATTAATACTATTAATGTCAGTCCTATGAGACGGAACCGTTATTAATTCATCTTTTATGGAAAAACATAAATTTTTTAAATATTCCGAACATGCATTAATATCAATGTTAGTTCCTAAGATTTTATTAATTTTTAATACATCAAAGGGGATTTGTTTTGGTGAGTACGTCTTAGCTCCTTGGGAAAATATTTCTATTTTTTTTATCTTAGTGTAGTCCTCAATAATTTTAATGAATCTTCTTAAAACGTAATCATGGCAATTTGGATCTGTTCCTCTTTCAAACTTATGAGCAGCATCTGAATTAATATTATATTTTACTGACTTGTTTAAAATTTTTTCTGGATCAAAATGAGCACATTCAATAATTACAGATTTTGTGTTCTTGTCACATGAAGTATTTTTACCTCCAATAACACCAGCAAAATTAACAACCTTGTTAGAATTATTCAAGAAAACTAGCTCTCCTTTATTAAGCTTAATTGTATTTCCAAGAAGAGTTTCAAACTCACATTTTTCTCTTAAAAAATCAAGCCTTAAAGAATTACCCAGTTTTTGAAAATCATAACAATGAGTTGGTTGGCCAGTTTCGTATGAAAGATAGTTTGAGATATCTGTAAAAAAATTATTTTTCTTGCTATCTGTTGTTTGAAAATATTCATCAATATATCCAACATTTTTTTTGGGTAATTCATCTATTTCAATCTTTAAGAAGCTAATATTGCTGCAATATTTTTCAGCATTATTCTGAAACTCAAATGAAAATGGATTTATATCCAGTTTATAATAATCATCAATAATATTGATCTTATAAAATAATTTTAAATCTCTAAGAATACCGTTTAAAGAAAGACAGTCTCCTCTATTTGGAGTAAATTCTACATCGAATATTTGGCCAAAAATTTCATGTTCATGTCCTAGTTGGAATAACTTATCAGATAATTCTTTAATAGAGGGTTTTGTTTCAATTTTTTTTAATAAATGTTCATATGGAATCTTCATTTAAATTGACTCAAAAAATCTAGATTGGATTTGTAAAAATCTCTAATATCGGTAACACCAAATTTTAGCATTGCAATTCTTTCAATACCTAAACCAAAAGCTAATCCTGTAAATTTTGTACTATCAATATCACAATTTCTTAAAACAATAGGGTTAACTATTCCACAACCTAGTATTTCAAGCCAATTGCCATTTTCATCCAAAATATCAACTTCAGCTGAGGGTTCTGTGAAAGGAAAATATGATGGTCTAAATCTTATTTTTATATTTTTACCAAATAAAAAATAAACAATTTTATAAATTAAATCTTTAAGATTTGAGAAACTTACTTCAGAGTCAATGTATATACCTTCAATTTGATGAAACATGGGCAAATGTGTGGAGTCATCGTCTTTTCTGTAAACTTTGCCAGCTGAAATAAAAGCAAGAGGAGGTTTATTTGCTAACATTCCCCTTATTTGGATTGGAGAAGTATGAGTTCTTAAGACATGTGCTTTATTATTAATATAAAAGGTGTCATGCATTTGTCTTGCAGGATGAGTCTCTTTAATGTTAAGCATGTCGAAGTTAAATTTTTCAGTCTCCACTTCTGGACCATCTAAAATTTTGAATCCAAGTGATAAAAGAAAATCAACTATACAATCTTTAACCTGATTTATTGGATGATGCGATCCTAGGTTTTTGGCTAGTTTCGGTGGATTAAAATCTCTATGTGACATTGAGACATATTTTAACTAATCGCCTGTTTAACAACCTTTTCAAAAGTTTGATTGTCGTTAACTGCTAAATCAGCAAGAATTTTTCTATTAATAACTATATTTTTCTTTGTCAGTGAATTAATAAGTTTTGAATATGATACTCCAATCTGAGAAGAGCCAGCACTTATCCTAGAAATCCATAAAGATCTGAAATTTCTTTTCTTATTTTTTCTATCTCTAAATGCATATTGAAGAGATTTTATTTGAGATTGCTTTGCTGTTTTATATAGTCTGCTTCTAGCTCCATAATGACCCTTAGTAGAAGCTAGAACTTTTTTATGTTTAGCTTTCGCAGTTACTGATTTTGTTACTCTAGGCATAATATTTAATCATTAATTAGTTTAGATGCCATTTTAAGAACAACACCATTAAGTTTGTTTAAACCCCTGTTATGTCTTTTTCTTTTTGTAGATTGTTTTGTAAGGATGTGATTTCTATTGGCACTTCTACTTTTAATCGATGAACCAGTTTTTTTAAACCGCTTAGCAGCTCCAGAATGTGTTTTTAACTTGTAACCCATAATAAATTATTTATTTTTTCTTTAATGGAGATAAAACCATTTGAAGTTGTCTACCTTCAAGTGATGGTTCTTGATCAACTTGAGCAATATCTTCAAGCCCAAGTTTGAGTTCATTTAATAATTTTAATCCCATATCACTATTTAATATTTCTCTTCCTCTAAATCGGACGCTAATTTTAGTCTTAACTCCATCAAGAATAAAGCTTTTTATTTTGTTAAATTTTATATTGTAGTCTCCTACATCTGTTGATGGTCTAAATTTTATCTCTTTTGTAGCATTTTTCTTTGTTTTCCCTTTTGAAGATGAAATGTTTTTCTTTTTATCAAATAAAAATTTTCCATAATCTAAAAGCTTACAAACAATTGGATCAGCATCAGTTGGCGATACCTGAACTAAATCTAGTGACGCAGATTTCGCTTCATTTAAAGCATCTGATAATGATAATACTTCTTTCTTTGTTCCATCTGCATAAATTAGCAAAACCTTATCTGCTTTGATTTTATCATTTATTGGAGTCTTATGTTTTTTTGATAATGCCAAAATAGTAATATGTTTATAGTGAAGTCATAGAACTTAAAGAGGAGGACAACAAATTAGTGTGCCGTTAAGATAATACAGAAGAAGCTTTGCATAATTTTTGTAGATTTTATACTAATTAATCAAATTCGAAAAGCCTTTTTATGGCTGGAGTATTTCTAGAATCCAATCATTATTTTTTAATGTGTAGGCTTCTCTAGTGTTTAGTCTTGATGGGTGCCCCTCCCAAAATTCAATATAATATGGTCTAAATGAAAAACCACCCCAGTATTCAGGACATTCATCAAGCTTATGTGTTTCAAATACTTTATTATAATTATCTAAAACATCGTTATATGAATTAATTGGTTGAGATTGATTAGACGAAATTGCTAGGGCGTTCTTTTTTGGATCTCTTTTCTTAAAATATGATTTATTAAAATGTGGTGGAGTTTTCTTAATTTTTGCCTTCATTCTTATTTGAACATTAATACTATTCCAAAAAATTATTGCAGATATTTGATCATGGCTATCAAAATCATTTGATTTTGGAGAGTTGTAATTCGAAAAAAATATAAACTCGTTATTTTCAATAAATTTTAAATTTACGTACCTTGAATTAACTTCATTGGCATCGTATGAAAATGAAGAAATTGAGATCGCTTCGACGATCTTTTGGTTAGATTTTACAGCCTCATCATATTTTTCTTTTATCTTTAAATATGGTGTTTCTTGGCACAAATTTTTGAAGGTTATCACTCGCACTATTTTAATTAATTATTTAAAATAATCTATGAAAATATTCTCAAAATTATAAAAATTTAAAAAATAAACATCGACTGGTATATAAAGTATAATTTCAAGAATTTACATACTTAAAACAATAAAGAAAGCTTAATGAATAAATTACTTTTTATGGGAAGAAAGTCATATGGAGCAGAGGCTTTATCATGGTGTGTTGAAAATGGATGGGATGTTGTAGCAGTAGTTACAGACAATCATCAACAAACTTCACCTACTGCAAATGTTGCAAGAAAAAATGGATTAAGACTTCTTGATTTTGATTCTTTATCTGATTTAATTGAATCTAAGTCTCTAAATTTTGATCTTGCTGTTTCATATGTTTATTGGAGAATACTTAAAAAACCAATAATAAAATCACCTAAACTTGGAATTTTAAACTTTCATCCAGCACCTCTACCTGAATTAAGAGGTACTGGTGGATTTAATCTTGCTATTCTTGAAAATCATGAAACTTTTGGGGTAACGGCTCACTATATGGACGAGGGAATTGATACAGGCCCTATTATTGAGGTGGTTAGATTTCCAATTGAAGCAAAGTTTGAAACTGCTCAAAGCCTCGAGAAAAAGAGCCATCAAAAAATGGTGGAGTTATTTAAAAAAGTACTTACAAGAGTAAAAAAAGAAGGAATTCTTCCAAGTGAAAAGCTTGAAGGCGGGAGGCACCTATCAAGAAAAGAAATGGAAGAATTAAAAATTGTTAATCCTGGCGATGATATTGATGCAAAGATTAGAGCATTTTGGTTTCCACCCTATGATGGAGCATGTGTAGAAATTGATGGAAAAAAATATACACTCGTTAATCGTTCCATTCTAGAAAAATTGGAAGGAGATTCTGAAGCAATCTTTCGTCATACTCAAACTGGTTCATAGGAAATTAGATATGTATGATTGGGTGAGAAAAGATCTTAGAGAATTTGGTAACTATATATATTCTGAAAAGGATCTTAATGAACTTAGCTTATCAAAAATTGATCTAGCTTTCATTGGATCTGGACTTTCCTCAACTCATACACTTATTGAATATATAAATCAAATTAGTAATCAAGATCAAGAATTCTTAAAAACCGACTTAGAAAATCCTCTAAGAGTGGTTATGTTTGAAAAGGATTCATGGATTTGGGGTGGAATACCATATGGAAGAAGGTCTGGTTATACTTCATTAATAATTACTCCACTCGATGAATTTCTTCCTGAAAGTGAACTTTCAATTTTCATAGAATGGATGAGCGAAAATTATAGTTGGCTAATTGCTCCATTCAAAAAAAATCCTGGTGATAGATCAAAACAATGGTTAAGAGATTCAGAAGAAAAAATCATGTCAAAAGATAGTGCTGGAATTCATATTCCAAGATACTTTTTTGGCATTTACATTTGGGATAAGTTAAAAGATGCGATTACTAAAACTAATCAAAATGTAAAGATAGATTTTGTTAACTCAGAGGTTTTCGAAATTAATAGCAAATCTATAGATGAAAATATTGAGTATGAAATATTAGTAGGTAATAAAAGCATATTGAGAGCCGATCAGGTTTTACTCGGAGTTGGTATACCACAAATTAGATCTTTAGATAACTCACAAGTCGAGCCGAAAGATATACTCTTCTTAAATGATCCTTATAATCCTGATCTGGAATCCTCATTACAAGATATTAATAAGTACATTGAAAGCAAAACATCAACCAAAATTCTAATTGTTGGTGCGAATGCAAGTGCATTAGAACTTATTTATCAGATAACAAACTTATCCAGTTTTAAAGAAAATCAGATAACTTTCACGGTGATTTCACCACAAGGTAAATTACCAGACTTATATATTAAGAATAAAGTAACTGACTTTACAGCAGAAAATCTTGAGAATTTATACAAATTAAATGAAAACATTACTGCAGATGATATTTTAGATGCTCTTCAAAAAGACTTAAATTATGCAGATGCTAATAACTATGATATCTCAGATACGCTTCCAGTTTTCACAAATCATGTTGGTAATTTAATAAAAAAACTTTCAAAAAAAGAAAAATATGAGTTTATTTCATATCATGGTGTTGAAATCGGAAGATTACAAAGAAGAGCAGGACTTGAATACACACAGCCGATATTTGAACTTATAGAATCTAAAAAACTTAAGTTTGTAAAGGGAAAGTTCACTAAACTTGATGAAAAAGATGGAAAGACTATGGTTAATTTTATCAATGTCGAAGAACATACTAAAGCTGATTTTTTTAACGTGGTAATTAATTGTGCTGGTTCTTCTGGTTTAACTAAAGATGGTATGACACCACTACTCAGTCAATTAAAAAGTTCCGGGATATGTAAGCCAACTAAATCAAATCATGGCTTTCAAGTAAATAACAAATTCCAAATACAGCCTGGTTTTTTTATAAATGGTCCCTTGCTTGCCGGAAATGTTGTTGGTGAAATGGGAATTTGGCATGTTGAGCATTGTGGCCGAATAATATCCTTTTCTAAGGAAATAGCTAAAAATATGATTGATGAAAAATTTAGTTTTAATGAAACTTAGGCTATTTCATGCTTAAAATTAAATCTATAATTTTATTTTGATCATTTTCAGATAAGTCGCTACTGGACGGAAGACATATTCCCTTATTAAAAATTGATTCGTCAAATCCGCTGCCATGATATGGTATTTCACTGTATAAAGGTTGAAGGTGCATTGGCTTCCACAATGGTCTTGATTCAATCTCAAACTCATCTAAAATTTCAATAACATCATAATTTGAAAAACCAGTTTTTTTCTCATCAATTGTAAGGGCGGAAAGCCATCTTGATGATTTATATCCATCGGGTTCAGGCATAAAATTTATACCTTCAATATTTAAAGCCTTTTCATATATTGAAAAAACATTTCTTCGTTCTGAAACTCTCTTATCAAGCACCTTCATTTGACCTAGACCAATGGCAGCAGAAATATTGGACAACCTGTAGTTGAAACCAATATTTGAGTGCTCATAATGAAGTGCTTTATCTCTAGCTTGAGTTGATAAAAACCTTGCTCTATCAGCCCAATCCTTGTTCCTTGTTACAATCATTCCTCCGCCAGATGTTGTAATAATTTTATTTCCATTAAATGATAGAATTGCTATATCACCTCCAGAGCCTGCCTTCCTTCCATTTAAGTACTCGGCTCCCAAGCTTTCTGCACTGTCAACTACTAGAGCAATATCAAAATCTTTAGCAAGAGATTCAAGTTCATCTAATTCAACTGACTGTCCATAAAGGTCTGTCGGTATTATTGCTTTGGGTAGTCTATTTTCAGAGGAAGCTTTTTTAAGTTCATCCCTAACAAGGTCTACATTAATACACCAAGTTTTAGGATTTAAATCAAAAAAACGAGGTTTGGCTCCAATATAATTTATAGGAAAAACGCCGCCTGCAAAAGTCATTGAAGAAACCCATACTTCATCACCTTTTTCAACTCCTGCAACTATTAAAGCTAAATGTAATGCTGCTGTTCCAGAACTTAATCCAACACAATGAAGATTGTTACCAATGTATTTTGAAACTTCTTCTTCAAATGAGTCTAAATGAGGTCCTAATGGTGCAATATAATTTGAATCAAATGCATCTTTGACATTTTTTTGTTCATTTCCACTCATATGTGGTTTGGATAAAAATATTTTCATAAAAGTAGATTAATATTTAAATTAATTCAAAATTAATTTTTATTTCCCTTAAATTTTTCTTGGCCCACCCCAAAATCATCATCGATACCAGACCTATCCAAAACTTTAAATATGGTCTTAAGAATAATTTTTATATCTAAAAATATACTTTTATTGTCGACATACCATACATCATAATTAAATTTTTCATCCCACGAAATTGAATTTCTTCCATTGATCTGAGCCCAACCTGTAATACCTGGTAAAACATCATGTCTTCTTGCCTGATGATCTGAATATAATGGCAAATATTGAATTAGTAATGGCCTTGGTCCAACTATACTCATGTCCCCTTTTAACACATTAAAAAGCTCGGGTAACTCATCCAAAGATAAGTTTCTTAACCATGTTCCAAATTTAGTCATTCTCTGCTCGTCAGGCAAAAGGTTTCCTTGAGAATCTTTATCATTAAGCATTGTTCTAAACTTAATAATTCTAAAAATATTGCCATTTTTTCCTGGTCTTTCTTGAGTAAAAAATATTGGACTCCCCATAATTATTAATATAAGAATACTTACTACTAATAAAAAGGGTGAGAGGATAATTAAGATTACCAGGGATACAATAATATCAAAAATTCTTTTTAACAACTAAGCGTCTCGTCTATTTTAAAGTCAACAATATTATCATAACGAAATATCCATAGGTACAATTTTAAAAAAATAGTGTTTAAGAATTTTAAAATCATCTTATTCCCATTTGATTCATCATTTCACAATTAACTATTTTTACATCATATTTTTGTTCAGCAATTAAACGAGAATTAGTACCCATCTTATATATCAATTTTGGTTTTTTTATAAATACTTTCATTGCTTTTACAAGAGCATCTACATCTTTTACAGGAACGAGATATCCATTTTCCCCATCAACTACAGTTTCTTTGCAACCTGGAGCATTAGTGGTAATTATTGGTCTTCCCATTGCCATAGCCTCAAGAACCGTTCGAGGAGTACCTTCACGATAAGATGGTAAAACATAAACACTACTTTGCTTAATGACAGATCTTACATCTTTCAAACGGCCATAAAATTTTATGTCTCCAGAATCAATCTTTTCTTGTAATTCTTCATCTTTGATAGCACTTGGATTCTCATCAATCCATCCAGCCAGACCAAAACTTACATCTGGGAACTCTTTTTTAATTATGCTTGATGCTTGAAAATATTCTCTTATTCCTTTGTCCTCAAGTAGTCTTGCAATCAGTAAAAATGAAATTTTTTCTGGGTAAGACGAAGTATTAAAAATCTTTATATCAACTCCAGAACCATTCACAACAGCTGATTTTGAACTATTGTTTCTTATTAAACCTGACTTTATAAATAAATTCTTATCATCATTGTTTTGAAAAATGACTTTATGACATGACGACAATGCAAATTTGTAAAGTAATTTTACAACGTAATTTAACCAAAATTTATCAC
>MDTC01145651.1_pt1 | contig 15466 bp, 10 predicted proteins | sample 811181 | NCBI WGS metagenome assembly MDTC01 (sample SAMN05326644, study PRJNA326480) | marine metagenome | isolation source: seawater | place: Pacific Ocean: North | collected 2011
GCACAGTCTTCAATGAAGATCAAATCATGCTTCTTGACAACTTCCATTACCGCGTCCATATCAGGAACGTGCCCTCTCATGTATGACATAAGCAAAACCTTGGCTCCAGTTTCAGTCGCCTTCTTGTCCAAGTCTTCAGCACTCATCGCCCACTCTCGATTACTCTCGACAAGTACTGGAACTGCTTTTGCATGTTCAATAACAGAAGGTACTGCATGAAAAGTAAAAGCATTTGTTAGAATTTTATCGCCTGGCTTAACGCCGACTATATTGAGTGCAATGAACATTGCAGAACCACAAGAATTAGTTCCAATGGTATGCTTTACGCCCATATACTTGGAAAAACTTTGTTCAAATTTAGCCGTGATTGAAAGTTCCTTGTTCTTAGGTTGGTAACGATACATGACTCCAGCGCTCATCGCCTTAACCGCTAAATCAATTCCTGATTGTGGAATTGGTTTAAACGCCTTATTATCGAAGTCTATTATTGGCTGTCCGCCATCGACTACTAAGCGTCTTGAGTTCTGCCCCATCAAATCACCGACTTTGATTTTTATAATTAGTTTAATTGGAATCTCGTCCAGCATCAAACATTTCTCTAAGGCTTCCATCTTGAAGCATCTCTAGAGCAATATCGGACCCGCCGATGAGTTCTCCGTGAACATATACCTGAGGCATTGTTGGGAAATCTGCCCAATTACAGACCGATGGTATTGCTCTTGGGTCGGTCAAAATATTGACTGCTGCAAATGGCTCTCCAAGTTGTTGAAGAACTTGTGCGGCTCTGTTTGAAAATCCACATTGTGGTTCATTTGGTGTTCCTTTCATGAACAACACCAGGGCGTGTTCATCAACTATTGCTTGCAATTCTTGTTCTGTCCAATCCATTTTTCTCACTCTCTTTTTTGTCTGTTAATTCTGTTAATATGTATCCCTCGGCCTCCGCCATGAGGGTCAAATGCAGTATCACCTGCTGTTTCTGCTTGCTTTGGAGTCATACACTTCAAATCAAGAGCATGTATTGGTCTAGGAATATGGTGCTTCATTACTGCTAGAACCATTCTTTGCCTTTGTAATGGCCTCATTCCTTCGAATAATTCGGCAATTACTCGAACATGAAAATGGTCGCCAGAGCCGTGTAAATCTATTACCTCAACCAATGCCTCAGGCACTGCTTTGAGAACTTCAGATTCAACCCAATCAGCCGCTACCATATCCGCACCTGTTGAGCCGTAGGGAAACCCCGCTTTGAATCTGTGCTTACACGGATGGTTGAAGTTTAGAACCCATAAAGGCAAAACATGGGCGAGGCAATTATCTCTTCCAAAACCCGGAAACCTCAGTTGGGGCGTGACTCGAGTTGGTTAATTGGATCTGATTTGATTGCAATTTTTCTAGCTTTAGCGGGGCAAATTGTACTGACTAAGGCGCTACTAACCGAATCATATGGGATATACATTATTGCACTCGATGCTTTTGCAACCTTCTTTTTGGTGATTGATTTAGGATTGCCAACTATAATTGCTAGAGATGGTGCTAATTCGGTGGAGAAAATTTGGCCATCGATTACTAGGGTATACAAATTGCAATTACTATGTTCTATTCCGTTCATTCTTTTGGCTATGATTGGAACTCCACTCTTGATTGATAATTGGAAAGAATACTTCGAATTAATGGTGATTTGTGGCGCTATTGCCCTTGTTCATATTGCTTCATATGCGCCACGTTCAGGCCTAAGAGCCGCAGGACAAGCAAGGTTGGAAGCATGGTCAAAGGTTATTGAAAGAGCTATTACTGTGGCCGGTTACTTTGTTCTTTACTCACTTGAAAGCACTTCAGTAACTGCTTTCGCGACAGTATTTCTAATCGGAGCAATGGGTGGCTTAGTAATGGCTCTTGGACTATCATACAGCATTCTGCCAAAGATTAGTATTTCAGAGATTAGCGATTGGTCTGAATTGAGTGAATCTTGGATAGATAACAAAACCTTACTCCTTCAAGCGCTTCCATTCGCCATTACTCTTGGAGTTCTTCCATACGTGATAAGAATTGAGAAATTCCTTGTCGCTGGCGAAATTGGTGTTGATGCAGCGGCAGTTTTCCATGTCGCACAACTTGCTTGGTTGGCCGGACTTGTTGTTCCTCAAGCCTTACGAGCAGCATTATTGCCGGTTCTAGGAGAGGTTCGTAGCGAACCAGAGAAGTTTCAATCTGCCTTGGAAAATTCATTAAATCTGTGTCTTGGAGTATTGCCTATCGGTTTATTTGCTGGTGCTGGGATTGTTTACTTCCTTTTGCCAATGGCATTTCCAGAACAATATATTGATGGTTCACTAGGTGCATCTGCTGTAGATTTATTCATGGTTTTGCTCGCAGGATGGTGTTTGACATTGCTAGCAACACCGACTTATACCGCTTTACAAGCAGGTGAAAAACCATGGATTTTTACTATATTTATCACACTAGTTGTTATTTTTGCTGTATTAATCGGCTACTTGTTAATCGATTGGAAAGCAAATGATTCCCAAGGCTCAGGACTATTTGCTGCTGCAATAGCGTCGACCGTTTCATCTTCGTTTCTGCTTTTCTTGTCGATACACCTTTCTTCAAACTGGAATTTAATTCGACAGAGAAAGAATGATTTCACCTTAGCAATATGTCTCTCAATGATTTCTTGCTATGGATTTACCACAGGCTCATGGCTTGCGATTAGTGGACTTGGATTATTCTACTTCATTCCACAAGGGATTCAAGCAATGTCTGCCACTGTTGAGCCACTATCTGAGGAGTGAACCTTTCAGGTATCTCAAATCCTTCACTCCAATCATTCTTTAGTGCGGCCTCACAAGTATCTGCTAATTGTATTGGATCATATGCCGAAGAGATACAAAACTCTGGCAAATATTCTGCAACATCACCTACATCGACTGAAACAACTGGTGTGCCACACTGTATCGATTCTCTAGCAACTAAAGGACCAGATTCTCGCTTGGAAGTAATCAAAGTCAAATCTGCAACTAACATTCTATCCCATACAATGCTTCTTGGTTGCTGGCGCAAAGTCGTCATTCCAATTATCCATCCACGTCTTTCCAACTCTTCGCCTGTTTGTAATGCCAAAAGATGGTTCTTTTCTGGCCTTCTAGGATCTGATGGAAATAGAATGTCGAGACTGTCTTTACGCCACCTTCCACCAATACTTTTCATTGGTTTTTGCCATTCGGCTTCTACCGCACTATGACAAGGAATCATCGAATGACTATTCCCTCTAACCCGACTCGAAATATCATCCAGTCTTTTAGATACAGTGACTAAATGGTCTGGTAATTTGACCAACTTTCTAATGGATTTTGAAATATTTTTATCATTTATTCCTACATCAAAATCGTGCCCATGAACAACTGCAACCCATGGAACCTTCCACTTCTTAGACAATTTATTTGCCAGTTCAGCAACAGGCCATAAGGTATGACAAATTATCACATCTGGGCGCCAATCTTCAAGCCATTTCTCAATTTTACTAAAACTGCGCTTGATGCTACTGGCGGTCAAAAATGGTAATGGGTGACCTGGCAAGCCCCAAAAACGTGGACTGAATACTTTAATCTCTCCGTGTTTGAAAGTTTTTGGTGCTCTGGCAACTCCAGTATGAGTTGAACGGCTGAATTCTTGATATTGGAACATTCGTGGCAATGGATTTACCACTCTTACATCGTGACCATTGTGTTTGAGCAATTCAACATGGTCGCTAACAAAGGTGCCTCGCGCTACATTTGTTGGAATTGGAAAAAGCAATGATGTCACAAGAATTCGCATAACTATCACTGCAGATAATCAATTAACTAATTTTAACCATTGTATTGTTCGTAGTTGGACATTATTTCTGATAAGTTATCTGCAACGGTGGCTCGGTTGTTGAACAAGCCCGAACCAACTACGAAATTACTTACTCCCCAAGATGCGATCTCTCCAATATTGTGGGCTTTAACGCCACCATCGATTTGGATTTGTACAGGGCGGCCACCATTGGATACTTGCTCATCAATGGCTTGCTTTAGTGCTCTAATCTTTCGCTCAACACTCGGAATGAAAGATTGGCCTCCAAAGCCTGGATTGACACTCATGACCAATACCAAATCAAGTTCAGATAATACCTCTAATACTCCACCGATTGGAGTTGCTGGATTAATTACAACTCCGACCGTAGCTCCGCCTTCTCTAATCGCGGTGACTAAACGATGAAGGTGAGTTGCTGCTTCGATATGAACCGAAAGATGGTTACATCCTGCTTCAATATAGTCCATGTAGCATTCTTCTGCGTTTGAAACCATTAGATGAGCATCAAAAACGGGGCCATCTCCTAGAGCCTTACGAAGAGATTTAATCACTGGAGGGCCAAAGGTCAAATTTGGGACGTAATTACCATCCATGATATCCAAGTGAAGCCAATCAAGTCCTGCGTCCACCGCTTCTTTACAGGCTACAGCCAGATTTGAGAGGTCGGCAGTAAGTACACTCGGTGCGATAATCATATTCTGCCCTGATTAGCCCAGACAATACCGTCACATGAGTATTGTGTATATTTTTAGTTTTATTTTCATCGCAAAGACTCATAATACTCCTACATTACGGTGTGTTAGTGAGAACATGGGAGAAGTACGTGCAGTTACCGACGGAGAGTTTGAATCCTCTGTAAATGAGAGCGAATGGGTTTTAGTCGACTTTTGGGCACCTTGGTGTGGACCATGTAAAGCGATTGCACCTGTTTTAGAACAAGTTGCTGGAGAAAGAGAAATCTTGATCGCTAAAGTAGATACAGATACAAATCCTGCCAATGCAGCAAAACTTGGAGTTCGTGGCATCCCTGCACTTTTCCTTTACCACAATGGTAGCATCGTTTCAAAGCAAAGCGGAGCAATGCCTAAACCTCAATTGCTCAAGTGGATTGATGACCACATGACTGCTGATGATTTTTAATCATAATATCAGTTAACATCACGCAGAAGTCTTTCTTTTAGAGCTTCATGCAGCCACATGCCATCTTCTAATTCCAATAGTAAACCGTGTTGAATCAAATCCTTTGGAGGGTTACCTTTCCAGCCGACTGAATCTGCTAATTTAGTCCAATTCATCGGGGCGTTTGATTTGGCAAGTTCTAACAATAATTTACGCTCTAACTCTGGTAAACGCAAAATGATCTCATCATCGAGGAACTGTAACCAGTCGACATGGGTTTCTTGGCCATATAATTCGAATAATTCCAGAGCTAGTGGGTGGCCTCCAGTTTTTTCATGGACCTGTTCAACTTCATACTTGTCGCTTGATTCAAAGTCTTTAAGCCAATTCTTTATCTCTGGCTTTGTCAAACCTTGTAATGATAATTCAGTGACAACATCTCTTGTATGAACATCTCGTCTGTCATATATGGTTGGCTTAGTCCTTGAGATTAGTAATAATCTCAAAGGAGTTTTACTAGATATCTGTAATAATGCCCCGAGTAAATCTTTGGCTTCCGATTCAATGTGGTGTACATCATCTAGAATTATCAGCCAATAAGGAGGTGGACCTCCCGATTCATTCTTGAAGCGCTCACGGATTGTCCCTGCATCTGTCAAATAGGCAGTCAATCTTCTCCTCCAAGTATCGACATCAATTTTACCAGCTGGTTGAAGTGGTAGAGTTTCAATTAAATTATACGGGTCATGAGAATCATCTATACCAAAACGATGCAGTAAACTTGTTGCAATTCCTAATGCTCTATCCCATGGTTGACAAGGGTACCAACAAATTGAGAGCCCTGAATTTAATTCCATATTTTGTTTCAGCCAATGCGCTACTAGGGTCGATTTGCCTATTCCTGCAATCCCGTGTACAACAGCGCAAGGTTTACGACTTGAAAACCAAGTATCTAATTGCTCTAATTGCTCTTTGCGCCCGTGTACAGGACGGGTTTTTGGAGGTTGATTATTGTAGGTTGAATGGACTCCTGTTAATGCTGTTAATCGGCCAGGAGGAGCTGTTTCTTCTTGTTTCGACTGTTTGATCTTACCAAATCTGATGTCACCATAAGTCAAAACTCCTTCGTGTTGGGCGTGCATTAAAATTTGTAACAGAGAGATATCTGTAGCCAACCTTTCAGCCGCTTCTAATGCTTTCACTTCGAGTAACTCACCGTTACTATCTCTCAAAACAACCTTTGTTTTGCCAAGTGATTTATGAGCATGATGTGCCTCTGTTCTACCTTCTTCAGTAAGTTGCCAGGTTTTCTGTCGCCTTTCCTCTCCGCGAATATTTCTAGTATGTTCTGAAACATATTGTCTCTTCAATAAATCTCTCATAGTCCTACTAACATTAGGCGGGTGTAAAGCACATGATTCGGCTATCCCGGGTCTTGTAAGTGCTACGTCCGCAAGATACCGGTCTGCTTGCTCGTCGTTTTCAAATAAATGGAGCAATACGCGGTCTTGAACAGCAATATTGACCTTCGGAATGCCTGCGCTCACATGTTTGCCAATTATTACTACATCTAAGCGATTGCTATTACTAGAGCGATTATTTTTTACACAAATCAACCATAATACCTTTTAATATTGTTAGTACCGCCCAATATGGCATATAGATGGTCGAGCATATTTATCGCTGGACTATTCTGTTTAATGGCCGCATTACCTTTGGTTTCTGCTGATTCTGATGGTGATGGAATTGCTGATTCTGCGGATGATTGTCAATGGTCATATGGTACTTCTTCGGTTGACAAAGTTGGCTGTCCAGATAGAGATAATGATGGAACTTCTGACTTCAATGATGGGTGGGTCGCTAATAATCCTAATTTCCAAAATGAGTTTACAATCTCTTCAAGTCAAGATTACAAAGATGTTGATTTCTCATCAGACGGCGTAAATATTGTAACTGGTGATGAAAATGGATGGGTTAGAATTTGGAATGCTTCCTCATTTGTAAATTTGAAATCTGTACAAGCGATAAATAATGGTGAAGTTACTTCAGTGGCTTATTCTCCTGATGGAAATTATGTTGCAGCAGGTCTTGATGATGATACGATTAACATCTATTATGCAACAAATATTTCATCGGTCCATGGCTCGATAAGTGTTGATGTTGGAAGTGGCGACTTTGTCAATGATGTGGAGTTTTCACCAGACAGTAGCCTCGTAGCAGTATCAATTACCCGTTCTGGGAATGGAGGTACAAATGGACAAGTTCTTTTGATCAAAATATCTGATGGCCTGCAATTAGGAAATGGAATCAATCCTAATGGCGAAGACCGTTTCTACTCTTCCGCTTTTTCACCCGATGGCTCACATATTGCAGTCGCTGGAGATGGTGATTTCTATGTCGTTAATATTTCTTCTAGAGCCACTGTTTTCACTGTAACTAGTCCGCCGGATGAAATAAATGATATCGATTGGTCACCTGATGGAAATTATATTTCGATGTGTGGCGCTTGGGAAGGAAGTGGTGCAAGTTTTGATATGTATAAATTCACCTCTTCTGGATTGAATCGAATTTGGGAAAAGAGCACCACTTCTTCTTGTTTGGCAGCTGATTTCTCAGCCGATGGAAGACAGGTTGCCAATGGTCATTCATACTATCAAGGAGATGGTGGTTCAGTCAAGGTATTCTATACTGATTCAGGCGCTCAAGTAGACTTCTTTGGGGCACCTGCTCCCAATGGATGTGGCGGTAATAACTGTGGACAAGTGAATGGGTTGAGTTGGAGTTCTGATGGAATGAAATTAGTAACTGCTTATGGCCGAAATGACGAAGGAATACATTTCTGGTTTGCTGATATCGATGAAGATAATGATGGATACAATACCTCTGACCAAGGAGACGGAGTTGTAGACGCATTCCCATCAGAAGGTACTCAATGGAATGACACTGATGGTGACGGATTTGGAGATAATCCTGCTCCGGCATTTCAGCCCGATGAATGTCCACTTGACTTTGGAGGCTCGACTGAAGACCGTTTTGGATGCCCTGATGGAGACGGAGACGGATGGTCTGATGGAGGAGATTGGGCGCCAAATAATCAAGAACAATGGATCGATACTGATGGCGATGGATATGGAGATAATTATCTGTATAATGAAGATCAAAACTTCTTCCACCTTAATCAAAGAGGAGATGCTTATCCAAATAATCCAACACAATGGAATGATACCGATGGTGATGGATATGGAGATAATTTTGCCAATTCCTCTTGGCTTCAAATAAGGCCAAGTTCATGGCCTGGTGATTTGATTCCTACGGCTACAGAAGTCGATACATTCCCCCTGGATAGAACTCAATGGATTGATAGCGATGGCGACTGGTACGGCGATAATCCTCAAAGTGATGTTGGTGATGGCTGCATAATGACTTATGGTGATTCTAAATATGATAGATTTGGATGTATAGACAGCGATGGCGATGGATGGTCTGACCCAACAGGAAATTGGGGGGCTGTTGATGCTAGCGGATATTGTCAAGCAGATGGTTTACCTTTGGATCCAACTCAATGGTGCGATATTGACCAAGATGGCTATGGTGATAATTTAACTGGAAATAACCCTGATGAATGTCCAAATGAATATGGTACATCATCAATCGATATATTGGGCTGTCTTGATACTGATGGAGACGGTTATTCCGACCAAGGCGATCCATTTCCAAATGATGGCACTCAATGGGCAAACAGAGACGGGGATTCATTAGATTGTGGTGGAGATAACCAAACCGGAAATAATCCAGATATCTTCCCTGATGACGCTTCTCAATGTAGAGATACTGACGGTGATGGTTACGGAGACAATTCTGCTGGTAATAATGGCGATGCTTTCAAATTTGAACCAACTCAATGGATCGATACTGATGGAGACGGTTTTGGAGATAATAATCAAACTGGTGCAGTAAACGGTGACATGTGCCCACTGCGTGCTGGCTCTTCACCAAATCCTGCCACAAGAGGGTGTCCGGATACCGATGGCGATGGATTTGTTGACCCTGAAGACGCATTTCCTGAAAATATATTCCAATGGGCCGACCAAGACGGTGATGGATATGGCGATGAAGTCGACCGCCCAGGAGGAGACGATTGTCTAACTGAATATGGAAAGTCATTGGAAATGAATAGATTTGGTTGTCCTGACCTTGATGGTGACGGCTGGGCTGATGTAGATGACGTATTTCCTAATGATGAAAACCAGTGGGCTGACACTGATAATGATGGATATGGTGATAATTACTATTGGACTAATTACACAATAGTTGACGAGCAAGACCCAAGTCGTATAATCACGCTTAGAGAACAATTTGGAGATGCTTTCCCTGAAGAAAGTGAACAATGGAATGACACTGATGGGGATGGATGGGGCGATAATACTAGCAGTTATTTCAAGCCTGATTACTTCTCTATGGAGCCTTCCCAATGGAGCGATGCTGATAGTGATGGTTTTGGCGATAATTTCACTCTCGGAGCCTATCAACCAGATGATTGTCCTGAGGTTCCAGGTACTTCAAGAAAAACTACCAATAACGGCCAATGGGGATGTATTGACTCTGACGGTGATGGTGTTTCTGATTTGGTCGATCCTTGTCCATGGGACCCTGAAATTTCTATAGGCAAAGCTGGTTCAGTAGTATGTGATATCACATCAAATCCAAATGCAGAAGATTCTTCGAGCGATTCTAGCCAATCAAACTCGGATTCTGGTAGTCAAACACTTATCATTATGGGTGGAGTAATAGTATTCTTGCTTTCGATAATTATTGTTGCTCAATTTGCAAAGGCTGCTGGTAAAAAGAAATTAATGAAGGCTAGAGCAGAAGAGAAAATGATGGATATGGCATTTTCAGAAGAAGAAGAGCGTCGGTTGGCATGGATTGACCATTATGTTGCAAGTGGCGAATTAGATGAAGCAAGGGCTTTAGGGTGGGTTGAACCAATAGCAACTGAAACACCTCAATGGAAACAGTATGAATTAGAACAAAAAGCCGAACAAGATGCCGCCATTCCAACAATGGTAAATTTAGAAGATTTAGGGCTCTAAATTTCCTAAGTATGTGTTATTATGCCAATTTTTACACATTAGATGGACCGCTGACCTTTCAAGTGATGACATTATCTCACACCCATGGCGGAGTCTTCGCGAGTCCTGATAGGCTTGGTTTGTGGCCTCTTTATTCTCTCCGCTATTCCGCAAACTTCTGCTCAAGAAGAGATTGATTCTGAACAATTAATTCTTGGATTTGATAACCAATTTGAAGATTGGTACGAAATTGGAGACATAATAGAAATAAATCCGATATTGACAAACCTTGGAAATCAACTTTCAATTTCAAATGACCCTTCTTGCGGAACTTATGTTACAATTAATAATGTTGACATGGACTCCGTTTTTGATAATTCGGAAAACTGTCGAAATCAAGACCAACAATTAATTATCCAGCAAATGGAAACCATAGAGTTCCAAAACTGGCAATGGGATTTTACTGACTCAAGCGGAGACATAGTTCCTTCAGGACAGTACACTGTAAACTTGAAACATAGTAAAACACAAATTATGTCAAGTAAAGAAATTTACTTTCAGCAAAATATCTCATTCGATGAAAATCTTGAACTCATTTTAGATATCGCCTCCTTAGGAAATTCTGAAGAAAGAGATGGCCACCATTTAGTTGGGGTGACGCTATCAAATCCTACAAATGAAGAAATCATACTACCTAATGAAGAATCTTGTAGATTGATTTATTCATTCAATGGTGAAGAAAAAATGTTAGATTCCTGTTTTGGTGAAAATATGAAATTAAATAGCTGGGAATATTCTTATATCGATGGAATTTTTATCGAAAGAGGTTCTTTGCTTGAAGGTAATAACATCCTCACAGTTACTACGCCTGGCGGAGATTTGATGAAAGAAATTATCATTGAAAACAATGATCCAATAGATGGTGATTATGAGCAATTGGATGACCAAATCTTAGTCACTACTAGTAAAAATATTGGTATGGAAAGTGATCACATTTCCTTCATATCTTATTCCATAAATTTAGAAAATATCGATGAACAACTTGTAGAACTTGACTTCCCTAATACCTGTAAATTCCAAATGTACATCATCGATGACCTTTCTAGAGTGATTTATGATAATACTGAGCAACAAACATGCCAAGACATCTCCACTTCTCACTCTATTGAGTCTAGCGAAATACTAACTTTTGATTTGCCTGAATGGTATCTGGAAGATGAAAATAAATGCTATATTGATTCAGGAACCTATACTTTCATCTTAGAGATTCAACAATTCTCTATTACTGAAGTTGATAAATTTGAATATTCAGAAGCATATAGAAATCCAGAATGTTCTGAAGATGTTATTACTTTTGAGAGTGAATATGTCGTTAGCAATGATGAAATTCTTTCTACTATCACACTATCCTCGAATCATCCAATAGTAAAAATAAATGAGAATTGTATAGTTTCAATGTCTATCGTTCCTGTGGATGAAAGTATAGAGTTTGGAGATTCAAGTACCAGTTATTGTAATTATCAATCTGGAAACTATTTCCAAATGCCGATCCTAGATAATGGCGTAATTGAAAGTCTTGAATTCCAATCAACTATTACTATCCCTCAGTTAATGGATAGAGAATCTATTGAATTAATCTTGATAACAGAGCATTCTCTTGGAGATGAAGGTTTGAAAAGTCATACCTTCAATTATGAATATAACTACCTAAAAGAAGTTTTTATCAATCAAAAATGGCAACTTGAAGGTCTGTGGACAAATATAGGGACCGGACAATATGAATGCTGGATGATTTCAAATCAAGATGAATCATATTTACTTGTTAATTCCAATGAACTACCATCATGGAGTCCTCAAAATAACTGGAAAGGTGATTATCTCGTTTCCGAGAGTTCTTCCATTAATGAAATCTGCCAAGCACAATTTGATCTAATCGGCATTGAGGTTCATTCGGTATTCAGCGAGGAAAAGATAGTTCTTGAAGAACAAGTTACGGTTAAAGAAAATGAGCAAATTCAACGTGAAGGAGTTACTCCAGAAGAAGTAGCTCAAGTGGCCATAGTAATCGTATCAACAACTTCGATGTTCGCTATTCTAGGGCTATTTGTGGTCAATACTGAATCTTTGAGAATCCCAACAACTGCCGCCGGTCTTTGGCTACTAGGACTAATTGGAAAGACACAAGAAACAACAGATGGTCGATTCCAAAGAGGTCGTTTGATGGGGTATTTGACTGCTAATCCCGGATGTCACTTTAGGGCATTGATGGCGGCCTTAGGGATGAGTAATGGCCAAATAACACATCATCTAAGATTATTAGAACAACAAGAATTGATTTGGAGACTGAGAGATGGAAGACTGGTTAGATACTATCCTTTGAATAATTCTCTATATCCTGGAATGAATCCAGATCAACTTCCAATACCACCTTTATCCCCTGATCCAAATAGTCTTCAAGGAAAAATTTTGAGTTTGCTGGATGATGAGCACCAATATGGAAAATTCCCAACACAAGCAGAGTTAGCCATCAAGTTAGAAAAGAGCCAACAACTGATTTCTCACCATCTGCGTACATTGCAGAAATTTGGACTGGTTGAAAAGAGAAAAATGGGGATCAAAAATCGCTATAAATTGACCAAGGAAGCCCTATTCCTTCTTGAAACCGATATCGAATTCAAAGAATAGTTTCTTTTCTGTGAAAACCTATTTTATCCATTTTCCAATCAATGTGCATCCAGCCTTTGGATTGTAAATCTTGTATTATATTATCACGAACACATGTATCAGAAATTAAAACTCCTACGACGCCACCGCCTCCAGCCCCCATTGCTTTCCATGCAGAAATGTCACCTGTAGAAAAATGAGGCTCAAGGTTGTCTCTAAAGGGGTCATGTAATTCTAAACCCAACGTATCAACGCCATTCATAACAAGTTTTAATGAATTGACGACTCCAATTTTAGATTCATCTCTAATGGCTTTAGCCATTGATAATCCTGCCTCTCTAATTTTATCTAATGCACTGATTATCTCTTCATCACCTTTGTGAAATCTATCCCAGACTCCCTTGTGCAAATCGCCAGATACATGCGTAATTTTACTGTTAAAAAGCAATAGTCTATCTTCTAACCATGAGATGAATTCATTTGAAGGATTTAGTGATTGATGCTCAACATTTTCCTGATTAAATGTCAAATGACTAATTCCCCCTATTGCGCTAGCCCATTGGTCTTGTCTGCCGCCTTTATTGCCCAATAGCGCCTCAAATTGATAGGCTAATTCGGCTATTTCTTCAGAATCATAATCTGGACCCAAGATTGTTCCAATCAAACTTACATTCATGCATCCTGAAGTCCCCAAGCCAGACCCAGTGGGCATATCGGTTGAATAAGAAAGAGTAATTTTCCTTTCATCATCAATTTCCATTATACAATTGGTGTATTGATTTATTGCGATGTTTACTACTTCTCCAGATTTAGTATTACAATAATTAGGAACGTCTGTCCATCCACCAGCCAAATCTATTCTGGCGGGGGCACGCACAGAGATTCTCTTGGCCATGTACTATCTGAATGATTACCCCCTCATCAAGAGTGTCATTGAAATGGGGGTGTTTCGTGGAGGAATCATCTCGGAGATAGGCGTTGGTGACTTTGACTGAAGAAGAAATGTCTGTTGATGAAGTCTATTGGCAAAAAAAGTGGACCGATTCGAAAATTTTCGAAGCAAAAATAAGTGGTGAAAAACCGACGTTTTACTGTTTGGAAATGTATCCATATCCTTCGGGAAAAATGCATATGGGCCACGTTAGAAATTACTCTATTGGAGATGCTGTTGCCCGATATAAGAGAATGATGGGCTATGATGTACTTTATCCAATGGGTTTTGACTCATTTGGAATGCCTGCTGAAAATGCAGCGATCAAAGAAGGTGGACATCCTTATGACATCACTGAAAGAAATATGACATCGATTACTCAGCAAATCAAAAGAATGGGGTTTTCATATGATTGGTCGAAAATGGTCAAGAGCCATGACCCAAATTATTACAAATGGAATCAATGGTTCTTCACCAAATTCATGGAAAATGGATTGGCATACCAAGAATTTGCACCTGTAAATTGGTGTAATCCATGTAATACTGTTCTTGCTAATGAACAAATTAAAGCTGGAAGATGCTGGAGATGTAATGGTCCTGTAATCCAAAAAGAAATGAATCAATGGTTCTTAGACACGCCCAAATATGCTCAAGAATTAGTTGATGGTTTAGATGAAATAGAATTCCCTGAAAATGTCGCTGCAATGCAAAAAGATTGGATTGGTCGGTCAGAAGGTGCTGAAATAATTTTCACAGCAGAGGATTCTGGGGAAGAAATCAAAGTATTTACAACCAGGCCTGATACTATTTTTGGAGCTACCTTCATCACACTAGCCCCTGAGCATGAACTTTCAAGATCATTTGCTGAAGGTACTGAATTTGAATCTGGTTGGCAAGAATTGTATGATGAAGTTTCCGTCATGACGGAATTTGATAGAATTAAAAACATGAACAAGAAAAAAGGCGCCCCTCTTGGAAAGAATGCTATACATCCATTGACTGGTGAAAAAATACCTATTTGGACTGGAAACTTTGTAATTGCATCTTATGGAACTGGAGCAGTAATGGCTGTTCCTGCTCACGATGAGAGAGATTATGACTTCGCAAGTAAATATGGAATCAAAATAAAGCGTGCCTTGTCTATGGAAGAAAATGTTCAGCCTAATGAAGAAATGAAAAAGGCTGAAACCGATTTAGGTTGGATGGTCAACTCTCCAATCGAAGGATTTGACGGCCTATATGGAGATGAGGCAAAATCAGCAGTTGTTCAAGCGCTTGAAAAAGAAGGCACTGGTAATCAAACTATAAATTGGAAAATTAGGCCTTGGTTGGTTTCACGTCAAAGATACTGGGGTACTCCAATTCCTGTTATTCATTGTACTGAATGTGGAGTTGTACCTGTTCCAGAAGAACAATTACCTGTTGAATTACCTAGAAATGTAACTTTTGGAAAAGGTAATCCATTAGCCAGTTGTGAAGAATTTGTTAATGTAGAATGCCCCAAATGTGGTTTAGATGCAAAAAGAGAAACCGATACAATGGATACGTTTGTAGATTCTTCTTGGTACTTCATGCGTTATACTGATGCGCAGAATAATTCTGAATGCTTCTCAAAAGATGTTGTTAACCATTGGATGAATGTTGACTTCTATTGTGGAGGAATTGAACATGCACAAATGCATTTGATCTATGCAAGGTTTTGGACCAAAGCCTTACGAGACCTCGGATTGCATTCAATCGATGAACCATTCAATGAATTACTATGTCAAGGAATGGTGAATAAGCAAGCCCCATGGTGTGAATCTTGCTCAATTACACTTCCTGTAGATAATATTGGACTCCC
>MDTC01167387.1_pt1 | contig 15465 bp, 15 predicted proteins | sample 811181 | NCBI WGS metagenome assembly MDTC01 (sample SAMN05326644, study PRJNA326480) | marine metagenome | isolation source: seawater | place: Pacific Ocean: North | collected 2011
ACTCTGAAGGTGGAGATTGTGATTTTAGACGGCAATTAGTTCCAAAGGGTGCTCTATACTCATTGTAGATAATTGGTGAGTTAGTCATCTGCTGTGTCTTTTTGCCATTATTTTCCTGAATTTATGATTGTTTAGTTAAAATAGCGAGATGGATATGTCGGAACACAGTAAGCTTTTTGGATGGGGTGTGGGTGGGCTTTTAGATAGAGCTCAAATAGTCACGAGGGTTAGCTTATCAGAAAAGCAAGCCCATGGCATGGTGCTTGTTGTTCCTGCAAAGGTATCTGTAGCAAAAATAAAAAAGATACTACCAAAAGGGGTCCCTGCATGGCAGCTTGCCGATATAGGCAAAAAAGCAGGTAAGCTAATACAGCTATCCTCAACCAATGGCCCTGTGGTTCTGCTACGGCTTGGAAAAGTAGAGCCATCGTCTGCGGATTTTGGGTTTCACTCTCCTTCTGACTATCAGTTGGCAAGAGACCTAGGGGGGCAGATGATTGGACTGCTTAACTCGCCTATAAAAGTAGCTTGGACTATATGCTTTGAAGATATTTTGGAAGAGTCGATAAAGGGTTTCTTGGTAGGCCTTGAAATTGGCCAATATAAGTATCTAACTGCTCGCCAGAATAGCAGTTTTAATAACTTGGGGATAAAACTTTTAGGTGTTTCCAAGGCTTGCCTGGCAGCTGCAAGGTTACTCGGTGTTTCGGTCAACGTTGCCAGGCATCTTGTCAATACCCCAGCGAATGAATTGAACCCTATGACTTTTGCTAAAAGTGTTAAGTCATTATTTCCAAAAAATAAGGCAATTAAGATAGAGGTGTGGAATGAGCAGCGTCTTAAAAAGGAAAAGATGGGTTTGATTCTAGGTGTAGGCAAAGCGGCTAGTGTTGCTCCTAGGCTTCTGCACATTAGGTACCGTCCGCAAGGCGCTACTGGTAATCCGATTGCATTTGTGGGTAAGGGTATTACTTTCGACTCTGGAGGCCTGGATTTAAAGCCTGCTGCAGCCATGCGGTTGATGAAAAAGGATATGGGGGGTGCAGCAAGCATAGCGGGTCTAGCCTACTGGGCGATCTATTCTAAGTTAAAAGTGAAGTTAGATTTTTATTTTGCTTTGGCTGAAAACTCTGTTGGGCCAGAAGCCTATCGGCCTGGAGATGTTCTTTCTGCGCGTAATGGTCTTTCTGTTGAGATCCATAATACCGATGCTGAGGGGCGTCTAGCTCTTGCTGATGCCATGGATGTTGCGGTGTCTCAAAAGGGCAGCCACAGCCCCTCCCTTTTGATAGATGTGGCAACGCTTACCGGTGCTGCCAGGGTAGGTCTGGGAACTTCTGTGGGGGCTTTATTTTCGACTACGACGGATAGTGCCACTAGCGTAGCGAAAGCCGGTCAACGTTATGGTGATCATGTTTGGCCAATGCCCTTATATCAAGGCTATGGTAAGACGATTCGATCCAGCTTTGCTGATACTAACCACTGTTCTTCGTCACGGTTTGGTGGTGCAATTACTGCAGCGCTCTTTTTGAAAAAGTTTGTGGGCGATACGCCTTGGGTTCATTTGGATGTAATGGGCTGGACAGAAGCACAAGGCCCATTTCGTGAGTCCGGTGGTAACGGTCAGGTGGTGCAATGTCTTGCTGGATTCCTTGAAGGTTTGTCTGAGTAGCGAGGTTTTGTATAGGTCTGATATTTAATCTTTTAGTCTTTGATTAATAATTGGATCATTCATGTCTATCTCGGCTTGCAATTTTATAATGGTTGGTGTTTGCTTGTTTATAAAGCGTTCCGCTATCCAGGTTCTAGACTTATCTTTCTCTGCATCCCAGAGTAAGCACCTAGCCATTGAAACTATAGCTTTCATTTCACATATTCTCTCGGCATGAAGTAAGGCGGGTGAGATATTCTCAAACTTGAGAATATCTTTGCTGAGGGTTTTGATTAGGTTAACGAGATCGCCTTCTTTGTTTGCATTGTACTGGGTTCTGGTATTTTCTTTTAGCAGTTGAAATAATACGGAGCGGATTCCTGAGTTTAGCATTTGCCTCATTCTGTAGACTTTTCTTTTAAGGGGGTTACTTTCTGAAATGCCTTTAAGTCTTAACCCCAAAGCTATTTCAATAAAGCCTTTGGGGTCTCGGACGACATTTTTTAAAGTATCCTTCATCGCCATCAGTGCTTGTATGTGTGAGGTGCCTTCGTATATTGCTACGATCAGACTTTCTCGAACCCAATATTCTGGTTTGTATTCTGTTGTATACCCATAGCCACCATGAATCATGAGTGAATCTCGTGCAGCCAAGTAGCTTTTTTCTCCGCCCCACCATTTTATCAGGGGAGTCCATTCTCTTAATCTCTTATTATAGTATGCAACTTTTTTAGCAATTTGCTGCTGTCTTTTTGTTTCGAGTTCTGGATTTTTTAGTTGTTTTTCGCCTAACTCTATCAGGGTTGCGTAGTAAGCAGCTTGGATGTTGATGCTTCGCAATGCCTTGATTTCTACTTCCATATCTAAAAGCTTTTCAGCTATAATTTCGTGCTTATCTATGGATTTTCCAAAGGAGTATCTTTGCTCAGCAAATTTCTTAGCTAGTCGCCAACTAGCTTCCATGCAGCCCAGACCTTGAAATGCCACTGCAACTCTTGCCTCATTCATTAGGTGGAGCATGTATATAAATCCTTCACCATTTTTACCTAGTAGGTACCCTGTTGAGTTGTTGAACTCTAAGGCGCAAGTAGCGGAACCATGCAATCCAGGTTTTTCTTCAAGTTTTACAATGTTGAAGTTGTGTTCATCATTTATTTTCCTCGGTACTATGAAAATATTTAAAGATTTTAATCCTTCTGCACCTTTGGCATTTTTGGCCAAAACCAGTGTGATCTCACCGCATCCATTTGATATGAATTGCTTACTCCCGCTGATCTTCCAGGTGCCATCAGGCTGCTCTGTGCCATAGGTCGTAGAGTTGGCTAGATCAGATCCCGTATTTGGTTCTGTTAAAGCCATGGACCCTGAATATTCACCGTCGGCAATCTTAGTGACATATTCCTGTTTTTGCTGCTCATTACCGAATTTTTCTATAATCAGCGCAATAGAGCCATACCAGACAATATTTAGAAGAGTTGATGGGCAGCCCCGGGTTATCATCTCACTAGCTGCTAGTTCAATTAGTAAGGGTGCAGAGAGGCCTCCATAATTATGACTGATACTTAGTGGGGGGCCACCTATTTCTTTAAATAAATTGATATTTTCGGAGATGGCCTCCGGAAATATTACCTCTCCGTTTACCAGCTTTAGGTCTTGTTCAGAGACCTTCTTGGCGTTGTTTTCTAGTTGAGTTCCAGCATATTCACCAACCGTATTGAGGATTTCTATCCAGGTACTTTTATACTCTTCGGCATTTTTGACGCCAAGGGCATCGCGGGTCTCTTTGGGAACCAAGTCGTATATTCGATCGAAATCGCACCTATTGTTTAAGTGCCACTCCATATCAGAATTATCTTTAAAATAGTTTCCTTTTGCCACGATCGTTTCTCCTCGCTTTTTCATTCTTCTATTATCGGCTATCTCTTAATATTTATCTAGTTTTGGAAATGACTGGGTAATTTTGATCCATTTTGGAACTTAGGTTCCAGATAATATTTTCCGATGTTCGTTAGGGCGTCTAATAAAGGAGTAGGGAAGATTGAATAGCAGAGTTTTTATTTTAATGCTTACAAGTTTGATCTCTGCTGCTGTGTTGGGAGAAGAAAAGAAAACAACTAATATATTTACTCACTTCTTGGGTAAGAAAGCTGATGATAGTGGAATGCCTTCTACTGTTGATAAGCCGATCATTCCCGACTTGAGGGAGGAGTGTCGGGCAGAGATTGCTGGCAAATATATAGATCTATTGAATAGTGAGATGCACCATAAGTCTTATATCGAGTCACTTGAGGCAAAGAACGGCTCTTTAATCAAGGCTCGCTTAGAATATATTGCCAAGCTGCAAGAGATCAAAACAGTCCTTAGAAAAGTTGGCTTCAGCGTTCAGCAGGAGCAGGTTGCGCTGGGAGTTCGGGAAAAGATCAAACTAGTAGATCGGATTTTGGCAGAACAGAAGCTTGCTGTAGTGGAATATAAGTCGAAATACGCAGGGGTAATGGCTGCACGGAAGGATATTGAGGCTCGGCTTGCAAAGGTATTTTATATGGATAGATATCCTGATAATGGCGGGTTCTTGGTTAAAGTTGAATACCAGCATCGCTGTAAAGAATATCAGTTTATGTGTCCCTTACCACGAAAACATCGGGAGGCTTTGAGCCAAATACTTGCTGGAGGTCGCACACCCCAGGCTTGTGTTCGCTATTCTCAGATGATTCCTATTAAAAGGCGTCGAGCTTCTCCATAGATATTGCTCCTTTTGCACTCATTTGTTACTCACGGTTATCAGTGACTGATAACCCTTGATGAGGTAGCGATGGAAACTTGGAATCCAGAAAAATTAAAGGAACAACTTGACTTGGGTGGCAGAATATTTCTTAAGCTTTTTAAGAAAGGTTGTGGTGTTTGTCGATTATCTCAGCCAGCGACAGATCGACTAGAAGCTAAAAATGCACATGGCTTGATTTTTGCGAAAATCTCCGTAGATGATTATCCTGAAATGCTAGAAATTTCTGGTACAGACGTTTTGCCTGCCTTTTTTGTTTTTGCCGATAAGGAGCGCAAAGGCCAGTTTATCGGCTTTAAAGGCCTCAAGAAGTTAGAGAATTTTATAGATACTTCTTTGGAGTCAAAATGATTCATGTGGAATATTTCGCCGTCTTGAAGGATAAGTCAGGAATACCTGGTGAGACCCTGGAACTTCTACCTGGGGATACCGGGCGATCGGTCTATGACAGGTTAAAGTCCAGGTACGCTTTTCCTCTAAGCTCTGAGGATTTAAGGCTTGCGATTCACGATGAATTTTCAGATATGGATGTTGTGCTGAAGCCAGGAGACCGAGTTGTATATATCCCACCGGTTGCTGGAGGGTGACTTGATCGAACCTATCGTTGATGTCAGGATTGTGGATACCCCAATTGGCGCAGATCTGATGGCTCCAGAAGGAGGGATCTATGGTGCTTTTGGAGGGCAGGTTACTTTTACTGGTCTCGTTAGGCGTCGAAATGACGGCAAGTCGGTTGTGGGTATAGAGTATGAATGTTACCAAGCTCTAGCGAAGACTGAGTGCCGAAAGATATGTTTCGAGGTTGCCAAAAAGTATGGTGTAGGCTGGATAGATGTAGCGCACCGTATTGGATCTTTGCAGGTTGGTGATATAGCTGTTTTTATTCAGGTTATGTCGGAGCATAGGAAAGAGGCTTTCGCAGCTTGCTCAGATGTTATTGATCAGATAAAGAAAACGGTCCCGATCTGGAAGAAAGAGTTCTATGTTGATGGATCTTATGCTTGGCCTCACTGCTCAGGCTGTAGTGATGCAGGTCTGCGGCAATGAAGCCTGCTTTAGCTATCCTTTGCGGTGTCAATGAAGCCCTATCGGCGCAGGCCATAGGTCTTGCTAGGCCTCTGGGGGATGAGTCCATCATTCTGCGTTATTTACGGCTATTCAAGCCATTTTTTGAAAAGTTTTTTATTGTTGTCCACAGTCCGGTGGAGAAGTCGACTTATCAAGAGCATTTAGCTGGATGCAAGCTAAATATTGAGATTATAGATAGCAATATTGAGGGGCTGCCACCCGGGAGTCGTATGATCAGGAGCTTGCTTGCCGTATTGAGTAGGTCAGGCTGTGATCGGGTGATAGCAACTTCTATGGAGCAGGTTGGTGTTAGGTTGGAGCTTCTGAACAAGCTTGCTGAATATAATAAAAGTGTAAGGTTTCAAACACTTGCAGGTGAGTCGTTTGCTTTGCCTTCCCTATGGAGCAAGTCTGATCTTGAGAAAGTCGTGGATCATAAATCGAATCATATAGAGGATGTTAAAGTAATCCAGGGCAAGCTTTCTTTTGCTTCTATAGATCCTGGAGATTGGGTTAAGTTATTAGAGCAAACAGGCGCAACAATTTCAGATAGATCTGACTTTTTTGGCCGGTCATTATTGGATAAGGATAGTCGGCGCATGCATTATTTGCGCTTTTCCCTGACTGAAGCTTGTAATTTATCTTGTACATACTGTCTTCCTGATGGTTATCCAGAGTGGTATCGCCATAGAGCCAAGTTGAGCTTTCCTGAGGTTTTAAAAATACTAGATGGCTTTCGTCGGATGGGGTTTCGTAAAGTACGATTTACCGGTGGCGAGCCAACGATACACCCCAGGTTTTTAGATGCAATTAAAGCTGCAAGAGATTTGGGTTTTGAAACTATTGCGATGACTACTAATGGTCTCTTGCTTGAGGGAGCCGAAAAACTATATGACGCAGGACTAAGTCATATTAACATAAGCTTAGACTCAACTAGAGAAAATACTTTCTATCAGCTTACAAAGAGTAGGCATGTTGAAAAAGTGCTCGACCTCATTGAGTCTTGTATTAACACGGGAGTTGTGACCAAGATCAATACGGTTCTATTGAGAACTGTTAACTTCAATGAGATGGAAGACCTTATTTACTGGGCTTTGAACAAGTCTTTGACTCTGAGGTTTATCGAGTTGATGCCCACCGGCTTAAATCAAACATTTTTTGAAAAAGAGCGTATTCTTAGTTCAGAAGTCATCCCAGTTTTGAAGGCAGTAGGGCTGTCTCAATCTGTAAATGGTGGCGAGGTCATAGTTGAAGGGCCAGCTACTGTGTGGCAAGGGCCTTTTTTGGGAAAGATCGGTTTGATTAGCCCATTGTCCTGTAGCTTTTGTCATCTGTGCAATAGGCTGCGGATTTCGGCAAAAGGTCGGTTGAGGCTTTGCCTATTTGGGGATGGCGACCTTCCTATTGATCTACAAAGTGCTTGTACCGTGGAAAGAGATGTCAGGAAGTACGTTAGCGGTAAAGCTGGGGCTCACCGCCTTTTGGATGGCGAGATGGGTGATGTAGCAACCTTTAGAAATATCGGAGGTTAAGTTTGGGCTGATTATAGAACGCCCCTTTTTTCTTGGTCCCTTTCGATAGCGCGGAATAAAGCTCCAAAGTTGCCTTCACCAAAGCCAGAGTGATTTTTGCGTTGAATAAACTCGAAGAAGATAGGTCCGATAAGGTTTTTAGTAAAAATCTGGATTAAGTAACCATTGCTATTACCATCAACCAGTAAGTTGAAGTCTTGTATCTTTTGGTGATCTTCGGTAACTCCCGGCACTTTTTTGAAAACTTCGTTATAGTAGTCTGCATCGATATCGAGGGTTTCTATTTCGGCATCCTTTAATGTTTCCATCGTTTTTAATATATTTGGTGTTAGAAAAGCAATGTGTTGAATGCCTTCACCGTTATATTCATTGAGATACTCTTGTATTTGTGACTTCTCATCTTTACTCTCATTTATGGGAATACAGAAAGACCCACATGGAGAGCGAAGTGCGTAAGAAAGAAGTCCTGTTTGTTTTCCATCAATATCGAAGTATCTAACCTCAGTAAATCCAAATACATTCTTATAAAAGTTAGCCAGTGGTTCTAATTGTCCCTGGTGGACATTGTTAGTCAAGTGGTCAATTAGGAAGAAGCCTCGCTCAGCTACAGTATCGGGCTCTGGCAGATCCTCGAAGCAAAGCTTTTCCCACCTTTGCGGATCATCATGGTTATCGATAAAGTATATGGTGCTGCCGCCAACGCCAACTATACCAGGCAAAGGATCGCCGGTTTGGTTCGTATAATCGCTTCTTGGTGCTGGTTTGGCACCCCTACTCAGTGCGACTTCAAAAGCTTTTTGTGCGTCATGAACACGCCAACCAGTTGCACTTGCGCATGGGCCATGGCTTGTATTGAATGCTCTTGCTGCGGAATCAGGATCATTATTTATCAAAAAGTGTATATCGTTTTGATGGTAATAGTAGATCTCTTTGCCTACCACTTTTTTCTTTTTTGAAAAGCCAAAGTCACGAAAAATTTTTTCCAACCCAGAGGGATCTTTTGAACTAAATTCGATAAAATCGAAACCAGTGATGCCAACGGGGTTTTGGGGGCTATATGTCATACCGTCTCCATTGTATTTACAATGCTATTTAAGCAGACATATCTGAAATTGACAGGTTTAGCAAGTGACAGTCTATTGTGCGGGTTGCGAGACTAACCTTCCGGCGCAACGACTTGCAAAATACTTTATGGTTTCATCTGGCAGGCGAATAGGCCTGTTGCTTTTATTCAAAGCGACGATGGTAATAGCGGCTTCAACTACAAGTAGTCGTGACCCCTCTTTATTTACCCATGCTTGCTGGGTGAAGGGAATAGCTGGCGATTTCGAGTATGTCCCAGTGGATTCTATTTCGAGTGTATCCCCATGCATTGCTGGCGCTCGGTAGGACAATTCAGCTTTGGAGACGACAAAGTGCAGGCCGGAGGTATAGAGGTTCTTTAGGTAGTCTATGCCAATGAGGTGCTCTCTCGCCCGTTCGAAATACTTCAGATAATTAGCATGATACACGAACCCTGATAGATCTGTGTCCTCGTAGTAAAGGTTGATAGCGTGATAGCCTTGGAGGTTTGCTGAAGTCATACAGTGCCCAGGTACTTGCCAAAAAGAGGTTCTAGCTCTCTTTTTCTTGCCTCAGGGATACCGGCAGGTTTAGTAATTATCGCAAACTTTGCTGCGTCTAGGTCGGGGCTTGATGATTCAGAAGGCATGTTTTGTGCTAGCTCTATAATAATTTTGCCCGCCATATCTGCATTTTCCTTCAATACTTGCAGCACAGCTTCAACACTGACGTCATCTTCGTTCTCGTGCCAGCAGTCGAAGTCCGTTGCCAGCGCCAGCATGCCATAGCACATTTCAGCTTCTCTAGCTAATTTGGCTTCTGGTATGGCTGTCATGCCAATAACAGCAGGCTTCAAAGTCTCTCTATAAAAGTTTGATTCAGATCTAGTGGAAAATTGAGGCCCTTCCATGCATACATATGCTCCACCATCATGGACTTGCCCCGTCTTGGCCGCTGCAGCTGTGAGAATCAGCTGTCGCATTTCCTGGGAGAATGGTGAGGCAAATTCGAGGTGCCCGACAATACCATTGCCAAAAAAGGTGGACTGCCTTATGCCCTTGGTGCGGTCAAAGATCTGGTCAGGAACCACCATTTGGCCTGGCCGGATGTTTTCTTGCATAATGCCTACTGCGCTTACCGCAAGTAAGTGGGTGACCCCGAGTGTTTTCATAGCAAAGATGTTAGCTTGGTAAGGGACCTCAGAAGGTAAAAACTGATGGTGTTTTCCATGCCTAGGCAGAAAGTAAACGGTGCGATCAGCTATGCGAGTCTCTACCACCTTGTCAGAAGGCTGACCAAAAGGAGTTACTATGCTGTGCTCGCTTACAACCTCAACGCCAGGAATTTGATAAATTCCAGAGCCGCCTAGTATGCCCAAACTGGTTTTGACACCTGTCATAGCAACTCCTTACTTTCCTTGATTAAACTTTGCCATAAGATCTTCTACCGTATACTTTTTTTCGTCTCTTGGTGGTCTATTCGAGCCCCTTCTGGGTTTTAAGGGGCCTCTTTTCGAGTGCTGAGACAGTTTTCCTTGCGCTGGCCGCTGCTGCTGGCTTTTGTTCGGTCTTTGTGGTCTCGCTGGTTTGCTTTCTGCTGGCGCAGCCTCTGATTTTAGGCTTAGTGATATCCTGCGCCTTTTCACATCGACATCAATAACCCGAGGTTTTATGACCTCGCCCACAGAGACGACTTTTGCGGGATCATTCACAAAAGTATCAGAAAGTTCCGAGATATGGACAAGGCCATCTTGGTGCACACCAATATCTACAAATGCACCGAATGCTGTAACATTAGTTACGGTCCCAGGTAGAGTCATACCTACCTCGAGGTCCTCAATCTCAGAAACATCGTCAGAAAAAACGAGCCTTGTGCCATCTTCTCGGGGATCTCGGCCAGGCTTCAGAAGTTCGTTTGTAATATCTTTAAGGGTCGGCATGCCAACGTCTTCGGAGACAAACTGCTCAAGAGCGATGTTTGCTACCATGGCGTTGTTGCCTATAACCTCGTCAATTGGCTTATCTTGGCTGGAAGCCATGTCGCGAATGACTTGGTACCTTTCTGGGTGCACAGCTGAGTTGTCGAGGGGGTTCTGTGACTCAGGAACGCGCAAAAATCCAGCCGCCTGCTCGAAGGCCTTTGGACCGAAGCCTGATACCAGACGGAGGTCTTCGCGGTTATCAAATTTGCCTTTCTCGTTCCGGTGTCTAACAATTCCCTTTGCGAGGGCTTTGCCAATACCTGATACATAGCTGAGGAGGCTGTAGCTAGCGGTGTTGACGTTAACGCCTACCTTGTTCACGCAGCTTTCTACGACTTCTCCAAGGACTTTATTTAATTTTGAGGGATTCACATCATGTTGGTACTGTCCAACCCCAATAGAGCGAGGGTCAATCTTAACGAGCTCTGCAAGAGGGTCTTGCAGCCGCCTAGCTATGGAGACAGCCGATCTGATTGTAGCATCTAGGTTCGGGAACTCTTCTCGGGCAATGTCGTCTGTGGAGTAAACGCTGGCTCCGGCCTCGTTTACAACTAACCTTTTTACTGACCTGAAAGCCTCATCTCCTTTCACAACACTGGCAAGTAGCCTGCCAATTTCGCGGCTACCAGTGCCGTTGCCAATAGCAACGTAATGGACTCTATAGTCACGAATAAGTTTAGATAAAGTCTTTCTAGCTTTTTCAGTTCGTTCGTTTTCTTTTCCCCCTGGGTCTGGATATATAGTATCGTTCGCCAGCAGTTTACCTGTGTCGTCCACTATGGCTAATTTGGAGCCAGTGCGGAGTCCAGGGTCAACACCCAGAACTGTTTTACCAGGTATAGGTGGCAGAAGAAGTAGGTTTTGTAAATTGTCGGAGAAAACCTGAATAGCTTCAGTCTCAGCTAGATTTTTAAGCTTTAGCCGGAGTTCGGTCTCAATGGAGGGGCTAATTAGTCTTTTGTAAGAGCCTTCCACAGTATCGCAAACCCATTTTGACACGCAGCTTGTTTTTGCTCCGTCTGATAAGGCGCGGCTTTTCAGCTCCTCAAGAATCCTTTCAGAGTCTACCGTGATAGATACTTTCAGCACCTTCTCAGCTTCACCACGGCGAACAGCCATGATTCTGTGCGAGGCTGCTTTTGAAATGCTTTCTTGATAATCAAAATAATTTTCGTACTTTGATGCGTCGCTCTTCTTCTTGCCTTTGTTGGAGCCAGTATCTTTATTGGGAATGTCGATGGAATCTAATTTTTTCGCCACAATTTGGCCAGTTTCTTCGCTTATACTTCTTGCTAGAGCTCTATTTTCTGCGTCTTCAGCGAGCCTCTCGGATAGTATATCGGCTGCGCCGCTGAGGGCTTCGGAGGAGTTCTTTACCCTATTTGCGATAGGCTTTGTACTATCTTCAGCTGTTACGAACTCTTCAGCCACAGTTTCTAGGTTTTCGAGGGTTGCTGCATTGTTTAATATTTTCTCCAGTAAAGGCTCCAAGCCTTTTTCTCTGGCTATAGTGGCTTTTGTGCGCCTTTTTGGCTTAAATGGGAGGTAGAGGTCTTCTAGTTGCTGTTTGGTTGTGCAACCTTCGAACTTAGCTTTTAGTTCTTCCCATTTGCCCTTGAGCTCAGGTTTCTCTTTGCAGTGAGCTTCAACAACCTTCAGGTATTTTACTTTAGATGCTTCCAGTTCTTGCAGGTATGAATATCTGTCTCGAATATCTCGTAATGCGACCTCATCAAGGCTACCTGTCATCTCCTTTCTATATCTAGCAACGAAAGGAATCGTGCAATCTTCTTCGAATAGAAGTTTGATTGTGTTTGCGATTTGATGAGGTTTAAAAGAGAGCTCCTGGGCAATTTTTTCGACAAGCTGAACCATAGTCTTCCTGTAATATTTATTTGGGGCAGCAATTGCCCCGGTTAGCACTTTTAGCGATTGCTGTTCTATACTTAACCAACAATTTCGGTGTCTGAAAAGAAATATTTGATTTCTTCAGCTGCTGTTTCTGGGGCATCAGACCCATGGACGGTATTTTCACCTATAGACTCAGCGTATAGCTTTCGGATAGTTCCTTCGGCAGCTTCAGCTGGATTAGTTGCACCCATGATTTCACGGTTTCGAGCAATGGCATTCTCTCCTTCAAGAGCCATTAGAACCACGGGTCCGGATGTCATGAACTCCACAAGCTCCCCGAAGAATGGCCTTTCCTTGTGGACAGCGTAAAAGCCCTCAGCTTCTTGTTGAGAAAGAAGTTTTCGTTTCATCGCAACTGGACGTAGGCCAGCTTCCTCAAATTTTGAGACGATCTTGCCAATAAGGTTTCGTTTGACGCCGTCTGGCTTTATAATGGAAAATGTTCTTTCCATGGTTGACTCCTCGGATTTTTGAGTGAATTTCATTTCTGCATTGGTGCAAATGCGTGAAGATAATACCTTAAAAGTACTTTTTCGCAAGCTGGATATGTTGAGAGAAACAGAGAAGGTGTAATACATTGAAATAAAAAGAGATTTTACTTTGAGCTTTATCTAGTAACAGCGGAGCTTGCCCTCGATCTTAACTATTCTATTGCCACCTGTTTTGTAGCATTTGAGGAGGGCTTTCTTGTAGGCCCTATTTTCGAAATCATTTATGGGGGCTGAGCCACCATCGTTACCTGATAGGTTCCCATATCCGCCGCCGACACAGCTGGTGCAGCCAAAAAATATTGAAAAAATGGCGTGCCGATAGAGTTTACAGCTCATAACAACTCCTCGTATCGTCGTAAGCTAAGCATTAGTTTTTCAAAGTTTATCACAATCTGTGAAATGTGCCAACTAGACGTCATTTGGAAGGATGGTAAGTATTTTTTCTTTTGCGGCAACCTGGCACCCTGGGTCGATTTTTATATCTTCAACTACACCGGTATTTGGGGCAATTATCTTATTTTCCATTTTCATAGCTTCAATAACGAGAAGGGTATCACCTTTTGTCACCCTATCGCCGTTTGTGACCTGGATTTTTAAGACTTTGCCAGCTATAGGGCTTTTTACTGTCGTGCCGCCTGTTTTTTTCGCAGTTTTTCTATGCTCGAAACCTGGAACATAAAGCTCTGCTTGAGCCTCTAGGTTTACTGTGCTGTTATGCTCAAAGCTTGTTACTTCAAGGGATACTATAGATTCTGGGTCATCCGGATCTTTTTCGACACTGAGTGACCGTGCTCTTATATGTTGCTCGAGTTTGGGCTCTCTGGGATCTTTAAGCGCAAGCAGTTGGGCTTGCCTGTTCCATCTTGCCTTATAAGAGATAGAGCCTATTTGTGCTTCGAACCACTCTCCGTCTACAATCCGATTGGGTAGGTGGATAATAGCGCTTCTTTTTTCTAGGGATATTTGCCACTTCACAGAATCTCTCCCACATATTTAATTGTGAACCATGTCTCGTCTGGCAGCTAGCTCCCAACGGGAACGGGAGTAACCTTTTGGTACAGAGCGGTTACGATATTTATCTTGGACTTTGACGGCGGCAATTAAGGCCAGCCCATCAGATTCGTGCCCATGAGCTGAGTTCATATGTTTGGATAGGTCATCTATATTTTTGTTTATAAAGCCGGTGTTAAACTCTCCACTCCTGAAATCTGAGCTATCCATAACAGCTTCGTGAAATCTTGCGGTTGTAGGTACACCTTCAATTATCAGCTCACGCAGAGCTCGTTTGGTTCTTAGAATGGCTTGCTCGCGGTTAGGTGCCCAGACGATAAGTTTGGCAATCATTGAATCAAACTCACTGGGAATTTCATAGCCTTCGTAAATATGGGTATCCACTCGCGTGAAAGGGCCTATTGGTAACTTTAGTTTTGTTATCTTACCCGGACCTGGTGCAAAATCAGCTAGAGGGTTTTCGGCGTTGATCCGACACTCTATTGACCAACCTTGAGGTTTTAGCTCTTTTTGATTCATGGCAAGCTGTTCGCCTGAAGCAACTAAGATTTGCTCTCTTATCAAATCGACTCTAGATATTTCTTCTGTAACTGTGTGTTCAACCTGAATTCTAGTGTTCATCTCCATGAAATATATTTGGTCGGGACTTTCACAGATGAACTCCACAGTGCCGGCGCCCTCGTAGCCGGCTGCAAGAGCAGCTTTGACGGCGATTCTACCTAAATCTTGCCTTTTCTCATCGTCTAGGTAGGCACTTGGTGCTTCTTCTATTAGCTTTTGGTGCCTTCTTTGAACAGAGCAGTCTCTTTCATTAAGATGGACGCCATTGCCATGGCTATCACATAGAACTTGAACTTCGATGTGTCGTGGGTTTTCTATATATCTTTCAGCAAAAACCATGGGATTTCCAAAATATTGCAGAGCTTCTCGGGAGCAGGTCTCGAAAGCATTTGCAAGCTCATTGGGTTGTTTGACGATCTGCATTCCTCTACCGCCGCCACCTGCTGCGGCTTTTAAAATGAGTGGGTAGCCCATTTTCTTAGTTAATTGTTTGAGCTCGGTAAGTGAATCCAGGCCACCATCAGAACCTGGAGTGATTGGAATCTTATGTTTTACCATAAGGTTTTTTGCAGCAACTTTGTCTCCGAGTGTTCGCATCGCTTCTGCTGATGGGCCAATAAATTTACAACCCAAATTAGTGACTTCTTCCACAAACTCAGAGTTTTCCGATAGAAAGCCATATCCAGGGTGGACAGCATCGGCTTGCGATAGGTTGATCGCATCTTTGAGGGCAGGTATGTTTAGATAGGTCTCAGCAGATGTGCGGCCAGGTAAACGTATGGCAAAATCTGCTAGCTGTCTGTGCAGGCTGTCATGATCTGAGTCTGCGTAAACTGCTATAGACTTAATGCCCAATTCTCTAAGGGTGCGGATAATGCGAACTGCAATTTCACCTCTATTGGCGATCAGTACAGATTTGAAATGCATTTTTGCCATAATATTTCCTTTACCTATAGAGGAATATTTCCATGTTTTCTTTTTGGCGCGACGACGCGTTTACTGATTGCGGCTTTTAGGCCGCGTTTTAAATATCTTCGAGTTTCTTCGGGGTAAATAACAGCGTCGATATAACCTTTAGATGCAGCCTCATATGGAGTTGCGAATTTTTCGGCATATTCTGTGGTCAGCTCTTTTTGCTTTGCTTCTGGGTTATTTGAGGTTTCTATTTCCTTCCGAAAAATGATGTTACAAGCTCCACTGGCTCCCATTACTGCAATTTCAGCATCTGGCCAAGCCAAGTTAAGGTCTGCCCCGATGTGTTTAGAGTTCATAACATCGTAAGCGCCGCCGTAGGCTTTTCTTGTGATGACTGTTAGTTTTGGCACTGTAGCCTCACAGAAGGAGTATAGTAACTTTGCTCCATGGCGGATGATACCGCCTTTTTCTTGGTCAACGCCGGGCAAAAAACCAGGGAC
>MDTC01207601.1_pt1 | contig 15464 bp, 9 predicted proteins | sample 811181 | NCBI WGS metagenome assembly MDTC01 (sample SAMN05326644, study PRJNA326480) | marine metagenome | isolation source: seawater | place: Pacific Ocean: North | collected 2011
AGAGATAAAGTAGGTGAATTTGATTTAGCTAGTGTACTATTCCAATTATGTAAAGATCAATATGTTTGTGTAAATATTAAGAATAATGTATGGTATGAATATAAAAATAATAGATGGCAAGAAATTGATAGTGGTAATACATTACGTATTTTAATTTCAAAAAAAATGCATGATATTTATATTAAAAAAGCATCTGCTCTCATTAGTACAATAACACAGTTAGAAAACAATGATCAAAAATCAGATACATTAAAAGTTAAAGCAACTAAAATTGGTGATATTTGTGTTTTCTTAAAAACTACATCATGGAAAGCAAATATAATGAAAGAAGCCAAGGATTTATTTTATGATCCTAAATTTATTGAAAAATTAAATGCAAATCCTTATTTATTAGGATTTAATAATGGAGTTATTGATTTTAAAAATAAAATATTTAGAAAAGGTCGTCCAGATGATTACATATCAAAAACAACCAATATTGATTATATTCCTTATGATAAATTATCATCAAATTATACTGAAATTATGAATGAAATTAATAAATTTATCGACGAGTTATTTCCTAATACAGAATTACGCATGTATATGTGGCAACATCTTGCTTCTACATTAATTGGTACAAATGAAAATCAAACATTTAATATATATACTGGTAGTGGATGTAATGGTAAATCTAAACTAATTGAATTGATGGGAAAATGTTTAGGTGAATATTATGCATCAGTTCCAATTACTCTGATTACCCAAGTGCGTAATAGTATTGGTTCTACTTCATCAGAAGTAGTTCAATTAATTGGAGCACGATATGTAACAATGAATGAAGGAAGTAAAGGAGATAAAATTAATGAGGGAATATTAAAAGAATTAACAGGCGGTGATCCTATTCAAGCGCGAGCATTATATAAAGAATCTATTAGTTTTATTCCTCAATTCAAATTAGCTGTTTGTACAAATACTCTCTTTGATATAACAAGTAATGATGATGGTACATGGCGTAGAATTAGAGTATGTGATTTTGCTTCAAAATTTGTAGACAAGCCATATGAAGACGAATTTAAATTCCCAAGAGCCAACTTTCCATATCAGTATGAAATTGATAGAAAAATTAATGAAAAATTTATTTTATGGGCACCAGTGTTAATGTCAATGTTAACAAATACTGCATTTGAGACACTTGGATTTGTAAAAGATGTTAAAGTTGTAACATCAATTAGTGATAAATATCGCGAAGGACAAGATTATTTAACAGAATTTGTGAAGGATAAAGTTATTAGAAAGAGAGATAGTAAAATTAAAAAGACAGAAATTCTTGAAGAGTTTAAAAATTGGTATATTATGCATTATGGTAAAAATAATATACCAAAAGGTAGAGAAATTACTGATTTTATGGATAAAACTTTTGGAAAATGTAATAGAGGAAAATGGTTAAATGTTGAAATGCGTTATAATGATGAAGATGATGAAGATAATGATTATGATAGTGAATAAATTATTTATTCTATATATGATTTAGATTCTTAATCACTTTTAGATTCATTATCACTTATATATTCTTTATCACTAATTATATAAGGATAACTTATAATTTTATCTCTTAAATTAAAATATTCTAAGAAATAATTATAACTTTTATATGTGAACTGCAGTATATATTTTAATACTAATGGTAATAATATATATATACTAATTATTATTAGAATCTTTTTATCAGTATATTTTTTTTCACTAAAAAAATTAGAAAAAATTAAATATAAAACAAATAAACTATAATAAACTATTAATAAAAAAAAATGAATATTTTTATAAAAATCATAATTTTTTCTTTGATAACTATCTTTCCTATTATCCATATATAAATTTTGCTTATATGTATCTAATTTATTTTGAAGTTTTTTAAGCTCGGCTAACTTTTCATTAATTATTGCACTAAGTGATGATTTATATGAAAATAATGACTTATAACTTTCTACATACGAATACATATAGTTTTTTAATTTATTTACATCATTTTCTTCTTCTTGTATAAATTTATCTATTACACTATTTGCATTAGTGTTACAGTCAGTATTAAAACTTTTAGTTCCAAAAAATGCATCATGGCGTGAATTAACAGCATCTTGTAATGATTTTATAATAGATATATTTTCCATATTTTCCATATTTTCCACAGGTTTATTATCATCATTTTTTGATAATCTTGTTTCATAATAATATTTACTTGACCATTCAGATTCATTTCTTTTTTTTTCAGCAAATTCACTACTCGATAACATATAATCAGAAATTTTGCTTATTTTTTGCTTAAAATCCACAGGTAATATACTATCAATTCCTACACTTGTAAGTTCTGTAACAGAATCATTTTTAACATCTTTAAAAACACGATATAGATCGTCGTCTTTTCCCATTATATTTTAATAAACTTATATTATTAAAATATAATAATAATATTTCATTTTATGTATTATAATTATATTTAAATTTTAAATTGATCGCTTTTTAATAATGAATTTTTTAATAAATTACTCTTGGTTTCACTTGGCTTTGATACAAAAAATTCTTTTATGTTAGTAAATGTTTCTTTTTTTAATTTTAAATTATTATCATCTACTAAAATTAGTTTATTTTGTTCTATTTTATTATTTTTATCAAAATAATTATGAAATTTTTCTTCTAATATACATTTTTTTTCAATTTCATCAAATCTCATTCCATCGGTACAACAATCGCTATTTAAACATGTTCCTAAATTTAATTTCAAATTTTCTTCATCATTAATATTTTTTTGTTCTTGTTCTTCTTGTTTTTCTTTTTCTAATTTTTCTTCCAAATCTTTTTTATCACGTGTTAAAGTATTTTTTTCATATGTTTTTTTATCTTTTTTAATGTATATTAAATATAATTTGAATAATGTATACATAATTAATGCAACAACTAAAGCTATAATCAAAGCATATGTAAGATTTGTATCTAATAATTCTTTTTTGTTTAAAAATAATAATATAAAAATTAATATAGCAACAACTAATGCTATTTTTAAAATATCTGTTAGATCTTTATATTTTTTCATTTGATATTCATCCATTTCTATAAATCTTTTGTTAATAGTATTATTTGATTCTAATTTATTATATACATCATTTAATCCACTTCCATAACTATTATTTGTTAAATAATCATTTAATACCTTACTAAATATAGTATCTTGCTGTTTTTCTAATTTTAATAAATAATTATCTTCTAAATCTTTATAATTTTTTGTTTCATTGATTTCTTTTATTGCATCTTTATTAAAATCTCTATGTTTATTAAGTGCTTTATCATAAAAAGCACTGGTATATCCTTCTTTTACAAACATTTTTTTAATATTATAAAATAAATCATCCATAGCATTAATATTTGTAAATCCTTCTTTAGCTGATTTATTTAAAGTGTTAATGTACTCTATTTGGTTTCTCATTCTATTTATATCTATATTAATCAAATTTATTGTAGTATTATTATTAGATATAATACTATTTATATCTTGAATATCTAAATCTAATTGTATATTGAAATCTTTTATTGTATTTAAAAAATTATTTGCTAATTTGATTTTATTTTCATCAAATGTATATCGTTCAGTTACTTCATTTGTTAAACCTGGTGTGATTTGTTCATCTTTGCCTGCATATGTAACTGATTCATTTATTTCTGGCGGTTCCATTTTACTATAAACAGCTGGTTGTTTTCTGGAATCATATATATCATTTATTTTACCTGACGAAACATATACTTCTAAATGTCTTTCAGGTAAATTTCTCCAATTATTTGGCTCTCCTCCACTAAATAAATGTTCAATTCCACTAAAAGTAGAACCATCAACCCATCTCCATGTATTACCATCTTTTCCTGTATTATTTCCAGTAAAATTATTATTTGAATCTGTTTTTCTTGTACCTCCTAAAAATACTCTTTTTAAACCTTGATTTGTTGCTAATTCTAAAATTTCTTGAAATTCATCATCATTTGCAATAGAAGCCATAGTATAGCCATCTACATTATTATGTTTATTAAAATGATCGTTCCAGCTAATATTTTCATTTATTATTTTAAAATTTTTCTGTAATGGATAATCATTTTTTGAAAATGAAACTCCAACTGGTTTAATTTTTAATACATTATTTGTTGTTTTAATTATTATTCCAGTTCCATCTTCACCATTATTAATAGATACATTTTTTATACTCTCTATAAAATCATTCTCTCCTAAATAATATTCAAAAGTGTTACCAGAATTTGTATTAACTGGCGTGTCACTTATTTTACTTGGCGTTGTGCTATTTCCCATAATTAAATATGTAGAATCTAACTGTCCTTCTTTGTTACAACCTGTTCCTACTGGACAAGATCGATCATCCGCACAATAATTATATCCATCTGTAGATGGATAATCTGTTGATTCATCACCGGTTCCACATTTAAAATTAATCATAGTACTTGAATTATTATTATTATCATCTGTAATTGTGATTACATTTCCATCACTATAATAATAGTTAATAGATAAAACGTGTGTAGATGACATAGTACCTGTAATTTTAACTACTTTATTAAAAGGAATTCTATATGCTTTGCCCTTAGTTTTATCTATAAAATCTGTAACTTTTCTATTGATTGTGTTGCTATTTCTAGTATAATAAGGAAAATTATTATTTTTTCTTGTTTCTAAATTATTATTTATTAAATTTATTGTTTTTTTATATCTATTTAACTGGTTAATATTTCTATATAACATCGAAATTTTTTCTTGTGAATATGAGTATTTATTTAAACTTTTTACATAACTATATGATAAGTTTCTTTCATTAGATAATAATGTTCGTCTTTTTTTTAAATTGTTTGGAGTAGCCAATGTTAATAATTTATTATTTGTCATTAATATAATAATATATAATTAAAAATCTATTATTATATTAATTAATTATTAATTACTAAATAATATTGTTTATTTTACTATCATACTTGTTACTCTAATATTAGAATTGTCATTATGTATTAAGTTTACATTTTTGATCTTCTGTATCGAAAAACATATTATCTGTACAACATAATTCTCCAGCACATCCTTGATTCATATTATTTGAATCTGTATTATTGTTATTGTTATTGTCATTGTTATTGTTATTGTCATTTTCATTGTCATTTGCATTTGGGTCAAAAAGAATAGTTGCTTTATCAAAGTTATACTTGTCTTTCATATATAATTTATATGAACTATGTAAAACAAATAATAATATAATTGTAATAGCTAGAATTATTAATGATAATGTTAAATTTTTACCTAATATTCCTCTACTTTTTAATATTATTAATAAAATCATAATTATTACAATTACTATTATTGTTTTTACTATATTACTATATTCAGTAAGTGTTTTTGATTTATATGTATTAATATTAACATTGCGTATTTTGTCTGCAGTTTCCTGATCATATTTTTCATAAACATCTTCAATTGAAGAACCATTTTGACCATTTGTAATATAATCCATAACCATATTACTAAATAAATTATTTTGTTGTGTAGCTAATTCTAATAGAGTATTACGATTTTGATTAAATTCAAATTGATCAGTTAATTCTAATTCATCATTAATTGATGACATTACCTTGTATACATTTTTTTTACGTTTATCATAATATGGACTATTATAGTCATCATTTTCCATATTTTCTTTTATATTAAATATATTAAATATTTTATTAAAAATATTTGACATTGAAAAATTATCATTATTAGAAAATCCTTCAACATTATTAAGTTTTTTTATTTTTTCTATAACTTGCTCATTTTCACGTATGTCTCTATTAATTATTTTTATTGTTTCATTATTTCCATTAATTAAACTTTGGATATCCTCTCCGTATTTATCTAAACTAATTCTATATTTTTTTAAAACTTTTACCATTTTTTTAGCTTCGTTTACAGCAGTTTTATCTATAGTATATTTTTTTATAGTATTAGGACTAAAAAACACCATTTGCTGATCTGCAGGAGCTGCATATTCTACCGTCTTTAAAGTTGTTTTAGTAGTTTTAGATAATAAAACAGGAAATCTTCCGTTTCCATCATCATCATCCCATTTTCCATGATAACTTTTATCAGGATCTACAATATATGTTATAAAATTCCCACCTCCATCTGGACGACCCAGTGAGCGAGCAAATGCGTTATTTGTATTAAAATTTGTCCATTCAGTTCCATCTAACCATTTCCATGTTAAATTATTTGTACTTTTTTCAAATCCTTTTTTTTCTCCTGTTGGTGTGCGTTTACCTCCTAAATAAACTTTGTTGAATGGATACTGGGGTAAAGCACGTCTAATATATGTAAAGTACTGGGAAAACCAATTATTTTCTGCTTGACTATTAATAGAAGCTAAATTCCAACCACCAGGATTAGATTTGAATATATTATAATAGTCACGTCCTATATAATACTGGATCCAAAATACATAACTTTTTCTTGTTCCATAATCATTTTTATTAATACTCATATTTTTTGGAACAAATTTTTTTTCCTTGTTTTTAGAAGTTGTTAATACTATTCCTACTTGATTTGTATCATTATTATATAGTGCTATTTTATTTAAAAATTCATTATTTTCAAAATTATATTTAGTAGTAGTAAAATTATTAGGTTTATTTATGTTACTATTATTATATTCAAATACATTGCCATGTGAATGTATAACTCTTGCTGAATATAAAAAATTACTATCCATATCCACTTCAAAGCTTGCTACTTTATTATTAGTAATTACATATTGGCCTTTTCTTTTTAAAACCTCTGCTACTCCTTCATAATCATTACTATTAGTTACTGCATTTGGTATTTTATTATCATAAATGTCTTTTAGTTCTTTATTAATATTTTCAAGAGAGTTTTTATAACTTTTTAAATCTTTATTTTCATTTTCTAAATATTCGAGTTTTTCTAATGAAATTTCATATTTATTAATATTGTTAAAATTAAAAATAGTACTTCGTGATAAATTAAATAAATCATCACGTCGTTTTTTTAATGCATTTCTTCCTTCTGTTGATATATTATCCATTATAATATATGTATTAATATATATATATATAAATATATACATTAATAAAATACAATTAATAAAATACAATTAATAAAATATCATTTGTTAATATTTCTTAATAATAATAATAAGATAATTAAAGAAATTCCTAAACCAGTAGACCATGCAATCAATTCAATATTAGCTATATTTATTTTTTCATTTGAATCTTCTAATTGCCCGTTTCTTGTATTATAATTTTTAATTGATTTGGATACATTATTTTTATAGTCTAATGGTTTAACATCTCCTAAAGGATTAACATAATAATCTTCACCTTTACATAAATTTTCTATTTTACCACCATTTGTACACGCCATAGTATGAACATTATCGACCGCTTCATTTGGTAATGGTTCATCTATGGGATAATTTTTATAAGATGGCCATGTATAAATACGTGTATTTTTTGTTGGATTTTTTATAGCGTAGCATGTATTTCTCCATACCCAGTTTGGGTGATTATTATTACGATGACCAATAATATCTGCACTATCTCCATATTTTTCATTGCATTCATTTACACTATAATGTTTTTGACGCCAATATGGATAGCGTAAATATTTTACACCACCCCCTCCCGCCCAACCAGGAATAATATTTAATTCAGTCATTCTTAATAATTATAAATATTATTTATAGAAAATATTATATATATTTATATTTTAAAAAAATAATGCAATATTATTAACCCTAATGTAATAAATGAAAAATATCCAATTATAAATGTACTTGAGATTTTATCAGATATTTTATATATAATTAAAATTATTGCAGTTATGATTAAGATTATTACTAAAGCAAGATAAAATGAAAATTTATATTGTAAAGTATCTTTGGTTATATTTTCTTTAGCATTTAAAAATTTATTTTCAGAATTTACATCATTTACAAATTTCATCATATTATCATAATCTAATGTATTATTACCTAAAGTTAAATCTTTATTAATATCTACTGAATATTCATTTGGAACAAAGTTACTATAGATCATATTTTTAGACAGATCTAAATGATTAGCTATTTTTGCTATATCTGCGTTTACCTCATCATACATTTGAATTAATTCATCTCGTGGTTTATAAGTTCCTTTTAGATTATTGAGTTCATTATTTATACTCTGATATTTACTTATTATAGAATTTGTTTTATTTAATTCATGATCAATATATTTAAATTTATTTTTATTATTATTATAATAATCCTTATTTATATAACCATATCCATTATATTCATTGAATAATTTTGAAGAACTATTAGATAATTTATTATTATCACAATTAATTTTTGCAGAGTTTAACTGATTTCCACTGTCTAAGTTATATGTTTCACATTTTACATTATTATTTTCTAAATGTTTTATAGTATATAAATCACAATTATTTCTTGAGCATTTATATTTACAATTGTTAGCATATCTACTACCCAATCTATAGGTTTTTTTATTATTTGAATTTTTAATATTTATATCATAAAAATTACTTAATTTACTTTTACATACGTTAATGTAATTATTTTCGTAATTTTCTTTTATAGAATTATCTAATAAATTAAATGGATTAATATTAAAATATAATATTAAAATTGGTACAATTAGTAATATACTAATTATAATTATATTTTTTAAATTTTTCATATTATACTTATAGTATACTATGAAAATATATTTTATAAATGACTATTAATTATTTTATATAATATATACACAAGTGTTAGTATTAAAAGTGCTATTAAATAACTTGTATTTTTTAATAATATACTATATACAATTAGTACTGTAATTAATATTAAATAAAGTAAACTTATTAATAAATCTATTATATTAGTATTATTTCTTGATTTGTCTTCTAAATTATCTTTTGAAAAAGATTCTTTTATATTTTCACCATTAGGAATATTTTTACCAAGACGAATATTTGCACCAATAGGAATATTTGTAGTGCTGTTTTTTATTTCAAGTGATTGGCTTATATCAAATGAGCCTTCATTATTATTTAAATTTTTTGTATTATTATTTGATGAATCTAATATAATACTTAAAATATCATATTTCATCGTAATTTTTATTTATAAATAATATTATATTTTTTTATTTCTATATAAAAAAATCATAAATGAAATTAATAATATTAATATTATTGATTCAGATAATGTTAAATTTTTTAAAAACCTAGTATCTAATAATTTTCCATTATTTGCTCCATCAAATCCAATTAAACTATTAATATCTTTTTTAAGTTTATCAATGTTTTTTTGAATTTCTTTTAAATATAAAGTTTCATACTTTGTTAAAACAGATATAGTAGATATATCTCTCGATATATAATCTAAATCATTAAACATAACTGCATACATATTTTTTAAATTCATTATTTCAGTATCTAATTTATTTTCGTTATTTGTATTTGGTAAACATATAAAGTTTACAAAATTTGTTTTAATATTATTAAATGTTACATTGTTTATAAAATTATTTTCATATTTTTTTTTATATTCTAAATAAGATTGTATATTTTTTAAAGAATTAATATATTCTTCATTTTTTATTAATTCAGTCTTATATAATATAAAATATCCATTCTTAGCAAATAAATCATTGTGTTTACTATTTATTTTAAAACAATTATCAATTTGTCTTGTTTTATTAATATCTTCTATTTTTATATTTTGTTTAATATTTAATGTATCACTAAATAATATAGATTTGTTTGTTTTAAATAAATTCTTAATTGCATTATTAAATGGTTGCAATAAATCAGCTATATTTGAAATATCACACATCTTATCTACTTTTGGTATTAAACAATTAAAGGTACTACCATTGCTATTATTTGTAAAATCAGTTACTAAAAAAAATTCTTTATTATTACTAATAGCTTTTTTTTCACACTCATCAACAATACTCTTACTACTGGACTTAATATTCATGTTTTCTGTATAAAAATTATCATTTATATATTTTTCTAACTCGCCAGAATCAAATTTAGATTCATAGCATTTATTTTCTGGAGTAAAATATGAAAATTTATCATTCATTATATTAATTATAATATAATAATATTTAAATTATTAAATTTTACAAACCCTATAAAAATTAGATTTAATAGCTGTCCTACTTTTACGTTCTATTTTAATTATATCATCTGGTCTAAATCCCATAACAATAGATACTGGCCCAAAAAAGGATATATCAGCTATCTGACTATTGTTTAAAATATTATATTTATTTTTAAACTCTGCTTCTTCTTCTTTAGATAATACAGAATGTTTGGGAACTAATTCATGTTTTAATATGTTAAATTGTAATCTTTTAATATTTACTAATGATACATATATATTATCACTCATCCATATATCTTTTATGTTTTGAGTTAATGTTTCATTTGGCTCATCTTTAATTATAATCATTAAATCATCATTTTTTGTTAAAATATTTTCTAAATGAAATAAATCTGTTGTTATTTCATATATATTTTGTGTTTTTAATACTTTGTTAATATAATATTTCACATAAATTTTTTTATTTGTTTTTTCATTTGTTAATAACATATCTAATTGTTCTGATTCAGCTAAAATACCTAGTTCGCCAATAGATAAATTACTATAATTTTCAATATTAAATCCTCTTTCTTCTAATATTTCTAAAATATTGTTTCTTGATTTATATATACTAATAACAAAACTGTTATTTGTATTCATATTATTATATTATTATATACTTACTAATATAATAATTAAATACTTTTTCAATTTATTTATAATTAAATTATTATTTATAAATTTTATTATTCATCAATTTTATTATTCATCAATTTTATTATCCGTCAATTTTATTGTCCGTCAATTTTATTGTCCGTCAATTTTATTGTCCGTCAATTTTAATTGTTTTTCTAAGACCTGAATCAATAGATTTAATTTCATCTTCTTCTAATGGGGTATCTTTTTCATTAGCTACTTCTGTTTCAATATCTAAAATACTATTAGATTGTTTTTTTGATTCTTCTTTTGATTCTTCTTTTGACTCTTCTATTGATTCTCGTGTTGATTCTTCTCTTGATTCTTCTTTTGGTTTATTACTTAATATTTCAACAAATGAATCTAAAGCATCACTAAGTTTTTCTCCAACTGATAATGGTGGTTTTTCTTCTTCATCGCTATATTCATCTTCTTCAAGTTCTTTTGATCTACGATATTCTTCTTCAGCTTTTTCAATTGATTTTATAGTTACATCAGATAATCCTGAATTATCTTCTTCTTCTTCTCCTTCTCCTTCTCCTTCTCCTTCTTCTTTATCTTTATCTTTATCTTCATCTTTATCTTCATCTTTTTCTTTTTTCTCAACTTTTTCTTCTTTTATTTCTTTTTCTACTTTATTGAGTATTTTTTCAAATTCAGTATTTTGTAATTTGGTTAATGATACATTTTTCATTACTTCTATTGTATTATCAAAATTAACACTTGTTAATTGATCTATATTATCTTCTGTTATAATTCTCATTTGTATATTCATAACTTGTAATTCTTGCATTAATAATTTAAATGCATATGGTATTCTAATAATGCTAAAGTTTCTACCATATTTTGTAATTACTTCAATATTTTGATCACCTTCCATATTTGTATTATATTTTAATGGTCCATCTGAAAATGGACTCATAAAAATATTTTTTGATTCATTATATATTGCAATTGTTCCTGTATTATTACATATTGCCATGTAATATTTATCTCCTCTTTCTAACATAGATTCACTCAAAAATTTAGTTGCTCCATGTGATATAATACAATCACGTTCCATCTCGCCTATTCTTAAACCACCGTCATTAGCTCTACCTTGAACAGTTTGTCTTGTTAATACTGTTCTTGGTCCTTGTGCTCTGTAATTAATTTTATCTTTAACCATATGTTTTAATCTCATGTAATAACATGGTCCAATAAATAGCTCCATTTTAAGTTGTTCACCTGATTCTCCACTATATAAAATTTCATTTCCAGTAGAATTATATCCAATATCTTTTAACATTCTTCCGAATATTTTATGTTTAGAACCTTTATTTACAAATGCAGTACAGTCTCCAAATCCACCATATAATGCACAAGATTTACCCATTAAAGTTTCAACTAATTGTCCAATAGTCATTCTACTTGGCAATGCATGTGGATTAATAATTAAATCTGGTCTAATTCCATCTTCAGTAAATGGCATATTTTTTTCAGGAATAATTAATCCAACTGTACCTTTTTGTCCACATCTACTACAAAATTTATCACCTTGTGCTGGTATTCTTTCTTCTCTTATTCTTACCTTGGCTAATCTAAATCCTTCTTCTCCTTCAGTAATAAATGATTTGTCTACAAATCCGAGTTGTCCTTTTTTAGGTGTTATAGATGCGTCTATATATGTTTCTGGATTATTTAGATTGTTGTTAACCTTTCCTATTATTACTTTTTTGTCATCTAACATTGTATTTTCCATTATTAATCCATGTTCATCTAAATATGAATAATCATAACCAGGTTTTTTGCCAATTACATTTTCTTTTTCAATATTAGCAAATTTAGAATCTAATGTACTATTTTTAACTTTTGTACTTTCTTCTCTTGCTTCATACATATTTAAATAAGTAGTATTAAACATACCCCGTTTAACTGATCCTTCATTAAATAATATAGAATCTTCTACATTATACCCACCATAGCAACCAATAGCAACAATTGCATTTACACCATATGGATGTTCTTCATTGTTAATATACTTTAAATATCTACTTTTAACCAATGGTATTTGACCATTATTTAATACAACACCCATTTTGTCTATTCTATTTTGATGATTAGAATTATATAAACTGACACCTTGCTTACTTTGACCACATGAAAAAAGATTTCTGGGTAATTGATTATTTTCAGGGAATACAACTTGATTACCCATAATACCTAATAATAATGATGGATGAATTTCTAAATGGGTTGTAAATTGATTAATTGATTCTTCATTTATTTCTATTAACGCAGTTTCTGTTTCTGCTGTATCTAAATAATCTATAATTCCAGATTTTTCTTCTAATTTTGTTAACATCTTGTCTTGACTATCTAATTCTTCAATATCTTCTAAACTACTTTCTTTATCTATTGCACCAGGATTTATAATTTCTGATTTATTGTATAAATCATTTATTTTACTATAAACATTATTATCTTTTATAAATAATTGCTTATTTTGAGTTTTAACTGTATCTCTAAATTTATTAGAACCTATCAATAAATCACTAAAATCAAATTCATTTGCTTTTAATTTTTCATATATAGCTTCTTTCTTAAAACTTGGCAATAAATTTTCTACATAAAATACCGGTCTAGTAAGCCTACCAGAATCAGTATAAATATATATAACATTTTCATTAATAGCCCAACTTATACTTGTATAAATTGGTATTAATCCATTTCTTCTATATTTTTTAAGTAAATCCATCGTTTCAACTGGATTTATTATTATACCTATCCATGCACCATTTACAAATATTTTTGTAGAATTAGCAATATATTCTGGCGTACATTCAGTTAAATATTCAATAAATATAACTGTTCTTAATAAATCAATAATTGGTTTAGATGAATATCCACTTGTAATATGTGTTCCCAGTGAAATATGTTTATGCAATCCTACATTACCACCATCTGGTGTATCAACTGGATCTATAATTCCCCATTGTGAAGAATGTAATAAACGTGGTCCTACTATTTTTGCACTGGAATCTAATGGTAAATTTAATTTACGTAAATGTGATAATGCTGAATTATATGATAATCTATTTAAATCTTGAATTACTTCTGGTCGTCTTGTATGCTCTTCTGCTCCCCAATTTCCTTTAAATCCTTTTTTAAATCCATTTTCTAATATTCTCTCTTTAAAATATTCATTATAATTTGTTTCGATTAATGCTGTAAAATTATCTTGATATATAGTTTTCTTGTAATAATATTCTTTGTCTATTTTTTGATATATATGTTTTTGTTGCAAACTATAATATTCTTTAAATAAATCATATATTAATGATCCAGCAAGCTCAACTCGTTTAAATTTAAAACTATCTCTATCTGTTGCTTTTTTGTCATTTTTATATACTTTTAATAATTCAAAAACCATATATCCTAAATAATATGCTTTATCAATAAAATTATCTTCTCCTATATGAGGCAAAAAATAATCCATTAATATTTCTAATACATGCGATAAGGTTTTGCCTTTGGTAAATGTAGCAATATATTTGAGTGCAACTTCTTGATTAAAAATAAAACCAGCATCATGTACACATGGAATAAATAAATCTATATAATCTTTATATTTTTCCATATCAAGTATACAAAATTTAATAATTTCTTTATCAGATATTACACCTAATGCTCTCATTAATATAAATAATGGAACTGGTTTTCTAACATTTGGAACATTAACTACAATTTGATTATTTGAATACATAACTCTTTTAACTGTTCCTGGTAATAACATTCTGACTGATAGAGTTCTAATTGGTTTAGATGCATCTTCACTTACGCTTCTAATTTCAGCAGAATGACTATAAATATCGCTATAATTTTCTCTAATATATAACATATTATCGGCAAATTTTTCTTGCGATACTAATACCTTTTCTTTGCCGTCAATAATAAAATAACCTCCTCTATCATTCTTACATTCACCCATGTTAAATTTTACCTTATTTTCTAATTTATTTAATATACATAAATCTGAATTTAACATAATTGGAAATCTACCAAAATAAATTTTATCTAATGTTGTTTTTGAAGTTGTTACTTTATTATCATCATCAGTTATACTATATACTATTGTAATATCAATATGTAATGTAGTACCATATGTCATATTTCTTAATCGTGCTTCATTTGGAAACATATAATGTGAATAGTTTTCATCATATATTACTGGTTTTCCAAAATATAATTTATCACCTTCTTTTCCTCCAAAATATATATCTGCTTGAAGTTTATATTGTTTTGTTTCAGGATCTTGCTCTTTTAGTATTTTAATAGGATTTTTTTCTTTAAATATATTAAATATTTTGTTGTTAAAAAAATCATTGTAGGAATCTAAATGATGAGTTACTAGTAAATTAGGATTACTATTAAAATATTTATCAATTATATTCCACGTTATTATATCATTGTCATTACTTGTCATATTATATTATATTATACTTATAGTTTAAATTTATATTCTTATATTTTCTTATAATTAATCCAATTAATAATTTTATTAATTTTATTAATTTTATTAATAATAATATTATTTTTTTATTAATAATAATATTATTTTTTTATTAA
>MDTC01207304.1_pt1 | contig 15463 bp, 25 predicted proteins | sample 811181 | NCBI WGS metagenome assembly MDTC01 (sample SAMN05326644, study PRJNA326480) | marine metagenome | isolation source: seawater | place: Pacific Ocean: North | collected 2011
AAACTGTCAATGGTTTCTTGAGGTGGTATAGATTTGACTTTACTCTAGATAACATTTTCGATATACTTTCTAAATCTTCAAAGCACTCCAGATTATGTATTCAATTGCCAAAAGGCGGCCAAACCTTCATAGACAATTTACCAGGCATCGCAGACCCATCCTCAGAAGAGATGGAAAACAAATACGCCCTAGCTTTCAGGAAAGAGTTGGAGGCCCTGAATAAGGTCTACGCCGCAAAAAACCTCGAAGCTCTGCAAGTTGACGACGCGTTTGCAGAACAGTTTCTTAAGAACTTAAGCTGGGCTACTCAACTAAGTGATAAATTCTTCATACAACACGACCCTGATGATAAGTTATCAGATGAGCAAAAAGCTGCCCCCGATTATGAACCAAGGACCCCTTATGTTAAGAGAGGTACCTCTGCCATGTACGGCTCAGGCCCCGAGTTCAAAGCGCTAATAGACGTCGTACTAGGGACTCTAGCCCAGGTTAACGACACGCTACCTGAACCTAGGTACAACTTGGATGATAAGTCTATAAGTGGCGGTAGTGGACTTGCCATTAACATTGCTCGACGCGCCAAAGTTGCCAACAACGGCGGCGGCGCAGCTGACAAGCTTAGTATACTAAAACAGTATTCTGCTACGAAAGAGACTATCAAACGTAATAAAAGGCTTAACCTAAAGAGCAATTGGTTCTCTCCAGAGGAGTCGACAAATCGATACAACGCCATGAGTAGAGAGCAAAAGCTGGCAGCCTTAGTGCAAACCCGCGGCTTTCTTTCAACAGAGCAGTTTGGCTTAACTCAGAACATGGTAGCAGAGGTTCACACTTACAGCAACAGCCGCGTGCTTGGCCCCAACCAAACAGAAGCCGAGTTCGGCACAATAAACGTCGGTAGAAAGAATACACAGGAGGTGTTGAATAGAATGACGGGGCTACTTAACGAGTCTTTGTTTGAAATTTTTGTGAACGTAAAAGCAATACAAGATAATACCTATGCTTATATCGCCGGCGGCATGTCGGAAGATGCAAAAGCAGAAGAAGCAATTAAGGCTTCTACGAATGTTATTTCAAAGACAGAAGAACTTCAATCAACAAAAGATAAATAAACCCCTTGACATTTCAACCGAAATGCATTATAGTATATACACACAAACATGAAAGCGAGTCAAAATGACAACACAACTCAGCCACGGAACCGAACTCCGCAACAAGGTTCTTGAGGGCGTAAACACTCTAGCGGATTACGTAGCAACAACACTTGGGCCTAAAGGGCAAAACGTCCTTATCCACAAAAAAGATACTCGCCCGTTCGTGACCAAGGACGGAGTGACTGTTGCTCAAAATATAAATTTTGAGGACCCACACATCAATGCCGGCGCCGAAGTCGTAAAGCAAGTGTCAGCGATGACAAACGCTGAAGCAGGCGACGGCACAACCACATCAACCGTGTTGGCAAGAGAATTGCTCGTTCAGGCAAACAAACACATTTCTTCTGGGACTAGTCCGATTGAGATAAAGAGGGGCCTAGAACTTTGCCTGAAGCATGCCTTTGAAGAAATTTCTAACATTGCAGAACCAATATCCTCCGCGGAGGATGTGAAGCACATTGCCACCATCTCTGCGAACAATGATGAAATCGTAGGAAATCTCGTAGCAACTGCAGTCGACAAAGTAGGAAAAAACGGCACTGTAACGATTGAGGAAGCCCGTTCTCTGGAGACGAGTTTGGACCTTGTAGAGGGTTTTCGCTTTAACAGTGGTTATGCCGCCACTGCCTTCGTAACAGACGACAGACGCGCCGTCTGTCGCTATGAGAACCCAATGTTCTTAATAACGGACACAAAGGTTGATCAGGTTAATCAAATTTTGCCGGCTTTGGAGATTGCAGCCAGAGAAGGGCGCCCATTTATTATTGTAGCGGAAGAAGTGGAAGGTCAAGCCTTGGCGGCACTAATTATGAACACTATGCGTGGGTCCATGAAGGTCGCGGCTATCAAAGCTCCTCGTTATGGAGAAGAGCGCCGCGCCATCATGAGTGACCTAGCAGTAGCAACCGGAGCGAAGTTTTTCCAACAGTCTCGTGGAGATGTTTTGACAGAAGTTGGACTCACAGATTTTGGTAAAGCTTCGACGGTAGAGATCACCAAAAACGACACAACTGTTGTTGATGGCGAAGGAGACTATCAAAAAATTGAAGAGACTATTGAGAAAATCAAAGCAGAAGTTCAACAGACTGAAGATATTCACGAGGCCGGACGACTCCAAGATCGTATTACTCGCCTCTCTTCTGCTGTTGCTATTATCCGTGTTGGAGCTTCATCTGAAGTGGAGATGATTGAGAAGAAGCACCGTATAGAAGACGCTCTAGAGGCAGTGCGAAGCGCTCAGCAGGAAGGAATAGTACCCGGAGGAGGTATGACTCTTTTGCGCATGGCAAATGCTATTGCACCAAACTTTCCGACTGAGGAGCAAGGCTCTGCACTATCAATCTTTCGAAGAGCGCTGCAAGCTCCTTTCCGGACAATGGCCACCAACGCTGGTATATCCGCTGACGTCGCCATTCTTGGTGTCGAATCAGGAAGTTCAGATCCTTGGTCCGGCATGAATTTTGCCACCGGACAAAAATCAAACTTGAAGCTAGAGGGGATATTGGACCCGGCAAAGGTCACCCGCTGCGCATTAAAAAATGCTGTATCAGTTGCAGGCACACTTTTATTGACAAACCACAGCATTGTTCATTGTTAGGCACTAATTAATGTCGTAGGGGGTTTTCTTATGGCAATTCAAAAAGATCTTAGTTTAGAGATACAAACAAAATTAGACAGAATCTGCAGCGGCATGGAAGTCATGAGCGATAAGCAGGAGGAAATGTCAGCTGACATAGCGAAAATAAAGGAAGCAGTATACAATCCTGACCAGGGTCTTTACGCAAGACTTAGAGAGCTGGAGACGTGGAAACAAACATCCTCCAGGATGATCTGGACACTTTTCACGACAGTAATAGGCCTGATCGGTGCGTTTGTGTTGAAGAGTATAGGGTCGTAGTCTCCACTAAATCATAGAAAGGACAAAAAGGTGTTAGTAGAGTTAAAAAAGTTGAATATTACAAATGAAGGGTACAAAAGGTCTGCAACCTTAAGTAAAATTTATGTAAACCCGGCTCATGTGATAAGTATTAGGGACTACACTCATGCAAGCGACTTCCTTCTAAATGAGGGCTTGACTCACTACTCGCAAGAAACCTTTTCCCTCGTAAAGATGAACAACATAAAGGGAATAGAGGAAGTGATCGTGTTCGGATCCTCAGAAGAGATCTTTGAAGCCTTCCATCAGCCCGGCTTAGGTAAAGGTTTGTTGAATGGCTGAAAGATTCATAATTATCGGTAGATCTTCTTGTCCATTTTGTGCCATGGCACAGGACATCCTAAGAGCAAAGCAAATTGAGAGTATATTTTTAGATTATGAAGAAGAAAGAGATATTCTAGAGGATTATAAACAATTTCACAACCAGGACACAGTGCCTATTATCTTGTCAAACAACTTAGACTCCGGATACGTCAAAAAAATCGGAGGCTACACTGATCTATTGGACCATTTAAATTGAGCGCAGAAAATATAGAAGTCAAGACAAGAACATTAAAGCTGGTTTACGACTCTATGATGCCTGTGTATTATAGATTGAACTCGCTTCTCAAGGACGTAGTTGGAGAAACAACAACTATTCCAGATCCAGACAAGGCGCTGCTTTTGGAATTTTGTGCCCATGCATGCACCTTAAAAATACTGTTTGAGAGTTATTTTGAAAATTTCACTGAGTCAGTCTCGATTCCGCGGGAAGAGTATGCTTTGCTTTTATCTATAGCGAAGTCAGTAGAAGCTTCCGCACGTGCCTCGTTTGGTCACCTAACCATGTGGGTGAACTGATGACCATATATTTAGGCGTGCTATTGTTTTTCCTGGGTCAAGTGCTGGGTTGGTTTCAATTAAATTCTCAATACATTTCTGAATGGTGGAAGGACAAGCCCGTTGTAGCAGCGTTTCTTATTGGGGTTCCAACATCAATAGCGTTTTGGTATGCTTGGAGAATGATAGTGGAGGCGACAGGGTCAGTGTGGACGGCCAGGTTCATTGGATCTTCTACAGGTTTGATTATATTCCCTATCTTAACGTGGTTTCTACTAGAAGAGTCAATGTTTACCGCAAAGACTATAATTTGCTTAAGCTTGGCTGTGTTAATTATAGTAATTCAATTGGTGTGGTAAATTATACGATGCTGTTTTTGCTTAGTATACTGTAGACCTGGTCCGCAAATAATTTTCTCAAGCTATTTTTCCCCGCTTCCGAGTCCCCATAATAAGTATAGAGAGACAATATGTAGGTCTCATTGATGACAAAGGCCATATGCATGGCGGGCACCCGCCTGGTAAAACCCCCTTTGCCCCACATCTGCAAAGAGCCTCCTCGACCACCAGATCTTTTAAATATTTCTCGATTGATAAAATCGAAAGTATCCTTTTCCGGCTGATTAGGTTTTTCAAATTTTGTTCTTAGTCCTTTGGCTAGTGCCTGGACTTCATCAAACACTGGTCTTAAAAAAGTATTAACAACACTGCTTTCAAGAGCCCTTGGATCTATCTCTGGCTCTTTGGGCCGCGGCTCATCTAAGGACATTCCTGCTTCTTGTTCTCTTGCCTCTAGATCCTTCTTTAACTTTACAAATTCATCATATAAACCAGTTCTAGAAGATTCATCATGGGCTAATTCATCAGCCTGGTAGATCAAGGACATAAATTTAAAAAAACCTAACGCTGTCTGCCGATTAGGGGCCACCCACTTTCCCTTGCCGGACCAGTCAACGCCCTTGCGACTTCTGCAAATCCCAGGCAATAATTTTTCTATACCCATACTTTTTAAAAATTTTTCTTCTTCTTTTCTACTGACAATACCCAAGGAGAACGATTTATCTGGTACCATCTGTCCTGTTTCCGGATCCTTTTTCATCTTAGCTTTTCTTGTGTATGATTGCCCTTGTTTACTAGTAGTGTAATCACCTCTGCATAATGACCTGAATATGTGATTTGAAGAAGCGCCCGGTTTATGCTTCCCTCTTAGGGCTAGTTGATAAGCTTTGGAATAATCCAATAGCATACTCAGCTCTTTGTTTGTTAAGACCATGTTTGTTCCTTTAAACTTTCTAAGTTGAGCTAAAGCCATTGGCAATTTTGGCATCGATGCTCCATAAAAAACCTTTTCTGGATTTTGTTGATCTATTATTTGTCCGTCAACAGTTCCAAGGACGTAACCGACACTTCCTTTTTTATATTTTAGATTCTGTTTTTCAATTATTAGTCTTATTTTCTTCATTTTGGTTGTCCCTGTATACTCCCTTCGTGTCTTCAAAGCCTAGGCCATACTTTATGCCTTTTTCAATTTTGGCGAACGCGTCACTCACATCACCACCAAGAGCCTTAACATGGCCAGCTACACGCAAAAGTTCATTTTCCACGTCAATTTCCGATGCCTCTTTTCGTTTTTTGAACAGCCTTTCCGTTGCTTCTGGGTGTTTCTTGTGAAGGTCTTTTATTTTTTTGGGTATTTCACTCCCCGCGCTCAGGATCCTTTTAATTTTTCTTCCAAGTCTTCTTCCGAGCGCGTATGATTTCGTTGCGTCCACTCTGACGTGTATGTGATTTCTGTGGTTTGCAACGTGCTGAATCTTACTAGACCACTCATCCCCTGCTCTTTGCGCTGCACCTTTTAGAACGGCCAAGAGGTGTTCATCTATAAATATCATCGTTGCGCCGTTATCTAACATACCTTTAAGTAACTGCCACGTTCTTTCGCTGTCAATAGAACCGATGTTTCTTGTCACAAACATAGCGGAACCGCGCTCTTTTTTTCCGTCTTTTTTGTAACCAAAACTGTTCGGTTCCGCTCCGAGAGACGTCAATGTGTTTAATATCATTTTAGCATTAAATATCTCTTCTTCGCTTAAGATTTCTTGATCATAGCCCGCGGTCGCTTCATGGTAAAATTTAATAACCGACAAAATATCTTTACTATCCAAGTTTTGTATGGGTTTACCCCTCCAAAGCAAGTGACTGCCATCATCCGGCTTATCACGAATTGTTAGGCCTTGCTCATCGACCTCTGCAAATCGGGCCTTAATCTTTTTCACCACTGCTAGCAGCGCCTTACGATTCGGCCTGAGTGCAGAACCCTTGGTCTCCTTTTTACTGTTGACTCCGCCTGGTGTTCTTGTATTTTTTGGAGCCATAGCTCCGAACCGAAGCACTTGGTTTTTGCTCTTTTCTGCCTTGAAAGGTTCGGATCCAGAAGCAACATTCGCGTTGTCGTACTGCCTGACTGTGCTTCCTACTGCCCGATTCGGCGTGAACTTTTTTATCATTTCAAACCCTTGAAGCATGTAAAATGCGGTATCAGCATCCCTGCCGGTTTGGTGAGAGCCATGGCCTTGTATTCTTCCCTTGCCGGCTATTTTGTTTCCATGATATGTATTACCAAAATCATCAGTGAAATACGGTTTAACAGAGAAATCTTCAAGGTAAAGTGTGTTAGTCTCCTTCGGTATCCAGCCTAGGTCTTCATAAATAATAGCCATCTCTTTGTTCTCTTCAGTGATCTCAGAGTCTATCTCGCCTGCAATCATTTTCGCTAGCCGCTGACTGTAAACTTCGTTAGGAGTCTTATGTACATGATCTATGGCGTTTCTAATACATGTTATTAATTCAGTAGTGCCCCAGTGAGTGTCTGTTCTCCCAGGCGCGTCATCATTCACACCAAATCTCCATTTTTCGTCATTTCCCATATGCTCTGCGTTGATGATAACGCCGCCTTTGTTTCCTTTCCAGTCAGAAGCATCATGATAGACAACAGAATGCTTAATTGGCCGAACTCTCTTTATAGCTGAGTCGAGATCCTTCAAAAGGCTACCGAGATAAGAAAATATTGATTCCGTTTCTTGCTTTACGTCCTCTGGATAACTGGCGTAATCCTCATCTTGGGCGATAGATGCTCTTTCGTTTTCTTCTTCTGCGGTTTGTTCGGAGACAAACTTTCTCCAATTCTCCATTATTAAATTAAAATTCATTTTATTTCCTCTAAAAATTTGACAACACTATAAATAGTATTACCTTATACAGTTGACTATTTATAATAAAAAGGTTATAGTACTATTATGGTAGAATATTACAAAAGGTGGAGGTCTTTCCTCACTGAAGCGCAACAAGACTCTAAGATTCTTAGAAATCTAAACATCAAAGCCCTCCAGAAAGAAGTACCGCAAGGTCCAGAAGAAGAGACTAGGGATTACTTTGCTCGCATCCAAGCAATGGAACGCGACCCCGAGTATCTGAACCCAATCTTCCCACAAGGATTGGTAGATTGGATAGAATCCTTACCCGACAATCACTTCCCGCGGGAAGGTAGAAAACGATTTGCCAAGTGGCTCGGCAACGCGGTCTACACCCGCGAGACAACCGAAAGAAACAACTTAGACTCTGTTGATAACCCTGACGAATTAAGGGTCTACAACAATGATGTTAGGTACATTGCAGACTACCTCAACGGATCGCAAGAAGTTCCAAGCAACGTTTGGGAAATGAACTGGCAAGGCGTATTCAATCTTTCAGAAGATTGGCACGAAGAGTTGAAGAGAGGCATCAAATACACTGGCGAATACAAACGCAAGGATGTGGTCTACGAGTTCGACAATGGTTTTACCATAGTGGATGTCAATACGGAACACGACCTGGAGACAGAAGGTGATCTTATGGGTCACTGCGTCGGTGGCTACTGTGATGACGTCGCGGAAGGCATCATGACCATCTATTCTCTTCGTGACAAAAGGAACAAGCCCCACGCAACAATAGAAGTCACGAGTTCTGGATTCGTAGACCAAATAAAAGGTAAAGGAAACGAAGCGCCTGCAGAGAAGTATCGTGGTATGATCAGGCAGTGGCTACGGACCACTGATTTCGACTACAGTAACAGTGATGACTATTTGAATCTTCTATCAAATGAAGAAATTAAGGATCTGATTGTTACCGGAAAATTACAGGAAGCTAGGGTCAAGGAAGTGTTGAGGTCAACTGAGTCCTCAGAACTAATTGACTTCTTCATCGGCCAAATTGAAGCCATCGGCCCGGTTTACGGCGGCTCTGACATAGAACCAGTTTTAACTATAAGTACCCAAGTGTTAGCATCTGAACTTGCTCGCAACCGCAACTTCAGCGGAGAGCAGGCGTTTGCTCTAGCAAAGATCAACTTAAACCTCCGACAACCTGTCCTAGGTCGACAGTTGGGCCCCTTGATCGGTGCTGTTAATTACGGCGCATACCCTGGGCCCGAACGTAATTTCTCTACTGTTGAGGTAGCAACAAAAATCTGGCAAGAGTTGGGCGAGGAGCTTAAGCAAGGCCTTCTCGACGAAAAGTTATATTATATGGAGACGCTAATGAGCGTATCTGAGCTAGACCCTGCCGCAAAAAGAGAGATCGTAGAACATCTTCTAAGTGAGCCATTTATGAAGAAAGCTGCATCGATCACTAATAACCCCAACGTGCAAATCTATGCTGTCTATGGCTCAATTTTACAATTATATATGAAGTCTCCAAGGGCTGACAAACAGTTGGTAAGAAAGCTGTATATAATGCAGAGAGATGAGAGATTTGCAGAAATTATCCAGGCTCAAAATCGACTGAGCGCCACCGCACTTGAATCTCCAGGGATGAGTGATGACCTGGTCGATGAGATTATTGAAGATATCAAGACAGATACACGACAGCGTGCACTGTCAACCCATTGGATAAATGTAATAACTAGCCCCAACGTCAGCGATTCCAAAAAGATTGAAATGCTTAACGTAGGTAAAGCCGACACGCGATATGCGAGCCAAAATCTATCTGGCATTGGCCTCCCAACATTAGGTAACGCAGACCAGCTAGATCCTATGCTAAAATGGACACACACAAACAAAGGCCAATCTCGCAGGTTTGTCGAAGCAGCAAGGGAAACAAAGTTCAGCAGGAAAGTTGTCAAGTACATGATTGATTCTGGAATGTTTGATCCTCACTATGCAAACTTATGGGCTAATCAACAATCAAAACTTAAAGGTAGGAGACCAGATCTTGAATCAATTCCTTACGATAGTAAAGAGGGTATTGAGATTATAAGGAAAGTCCGAGACATGGCTTTGCAAAATCTTAGAGGCGGAGCATACACATCTGTGCAGCTTGATACGATTACATCAGGAGATAAAGCGCCATGGCTTAATGAATCAAACAGTAGAATGCGAGCAGAAATAAACAATTATTTTAGGAAAAACACAATGACAAAAGACAAATTTTATGATACTATTAAAGAACAATTAGAGATAAAAGAAGAGAAAGGCAGAAGCCGCCAGCGAGGTATATACAAATTTTATTGTATGATTTCTTACGGCCTGACTTCTGACGGAGAAAAGACAAGAGGACTAGACGATATCCTCGCAGACATGCGGGCCCTCCCAAATGTCACAATTGTAACAGTCGCAATTAGAAACCAGAAAGTGGCTGAAGGCAGGTATATCGCCGGCCTAGCTATCAAGTTCATACCTTCTACACCTGGAGACATGAACACTCCAGAGAATGTGAAGGCGACGATCGTCAGAGACATTAAGCGCCTTACTAACGTACAATCTTTATTTAAATTGTCAACAGGATTAACAAGGTTAGAATAGTGAATAAAACCGTTCAAGAGTTTAGAAGAGAAAACATTAAGCAACTGTTCGTAAAGGTGTTGCAAGAAGGGATCTTGAGGTTGGAGCCCCTCTCAGTTGTCGTGGAGGAATCTTTCAATAGTGATTTCACAACCGCGATCCTTTCTTTTGTTCAACACCAAGGCGGATCCAGAGAGCAACTAAAGATAAGAGAGGATAATGCGAAGGGGTTTGTAGACGCAATATTCAAAGCATGCTCACGTGAATTCTCCGACTCTTATCCGAGCCTTGACAGGATAAGACTAACCGATTATAGAGTGAATCCGATTTTTAAGAAGATCAAAAGCAAAATGCAGACTGATGCAAAGGTGCAAGTTATTCTTACGATGGAGGTTCTCGACAGGGGACCAGCAGAATTTAGTTGCACATCTAGGTCCATTTTACATTCAACTCTTGTAGCTACTCTTGAAGCTTTTGAATTTTATATCAATTGCGAGAGGTCGTTTCACAAGATACAGACAATACTTGATGACGCCAAAGATAGAAATAGGGGTGATATAACACAATCTTGCGTCTCCGACCTGAGCAAATTAACAGAGGTTAACACTTATGAGAAGAAGAGAAGAGATTGACTGGCCCCTTGCGATTGCTGCAGCTCTTATTACGGCCGCTTTGTTTATTTGGAGACATTCTGGATAAATATAGAAATCATATGGTATTATTGTGGTTCACCTTATTAATTATACTAGGAGTAGTATGTTATTATGGATCGGGAAACCTCACAAATTAAGAACCTATCATCTGGTGATCTCGTAACACACGTGCTGTATGGTAAAGAGTGGGTGGGGATAATCTTAGGGTTCAAAATAGAGGAAGAATCCTATGGAAACAGAAGAGAGAAAGCATTAGTGCAGATACAGCCAGGCACAAAATATGAAGACTTTTTTCAACATAAAGTCTCAGAAAAAAATAGAATGAACAGCAACTTAGGGTACATCACCACTAACTGGTTGTTCAAAATAGAGGTTAAGGATGGAAAGTCTAGATCTTCACGGGACGAGGCACCAGGATGCTGATGACCGCCCCCGCCAGTTTTTAAATTTTGTAGATCTCCCGTGTCTAATAGTGACCGGCAATTCTCAACAGATGAAAGACATAATCAGGAACATAGTTCAAGAATATGGATGGAAGTGTAGGGAAAAGGATAGTTACAACCACGGAACATTGATAATAATGGAGAAATAGTTATGATTAAGAATGTACTTTGTGTTTCTTTTTTACTTGGCGCCTGCGCAGACATCCCCGCCGTAAAAGAAGAACTCGGCCTTAAGAATAAAAGACTTGACAACTCAGTGAGTGTTTGTTATAATATAGACAGCGAAGAGCATGGTAAGCCTTGTAGTGAGGCTTGCCTAGAATTAGGAAACCAGCATATATTTTGCTGGGAAATGTATCCAGAAGACTGCCGCGGCCAAGTAGCATATGAATGGCAGAAACAAAATTGTCACTTTTTTGATTGACATTTCATGAAAATTAAGCTATACTTTATAAACAATCACAACAAGAAGGAATAATCATGAACTACGGATACGCCTGTATAAACATGACTCTGTCCGATGTGCCCAAATCTAAGCGCATCACCACCAATCGTACGATGATCAAGCGAACTTTCAAAGAGAAAGGTATCAAGTATGCATCAGAACTAGCATTACAGAACGTCCTAGATTTGGAGAAGATACTAAAATGGAACGAGAACCATGATATTAAATTCTATCGCATGTCCTCAGACATCTTTCCATGGGCCTCAGAGTACGAGTTTGGCGATCTGCCGGACATTAAAGTGATAAGGAGGGTACTGACTAGGGTTGGGCTCTACGCCGTCAACAACGGGCATCGTCTGACTTTCCACCCAGGACCATTCTGTTGCCTTGCCTCTCCGAACAACAGTGTTGTAGATAAAACATACAAGGAACTCAACAACCATTCTAGAATTTTTGACATGATGGGGTTCTTTCCTAGTCACTATAACAAGATTAACATCCATGTCGGCGGCACCTACGGTGACAAGGAGACAACAGCGAAACGCTTCATTAAAAACTTCCACCAGCCAGAAGGTTTGGATGAGAACACTAAGAAACGCTTCACGCTAGAGAATGATGACAAGGCTTCAATGTGGAGCACGAAGGAGATTTATGAAAAAATTCATCACAAAACTGGAATCCCGATTGTTTTCGATTACCATCACCATCGATTCTGCACCGGAGGACTCACAGAAGGAGAAGCCGTCAAACTCGCAGCCTCAACCTGGCCTAGCGGAATCACTCCCGTTGTTCACGTCTCGGAGTCGAAAGCTCTTGAATACGGCGACCCAAAAATTCGCAAGCAAGCTCATTCAGATTTTATCCAAAGACCAGTAGAAAATTATGGACAAACACATGATATTATGCTAGAATGTAAGAAGAAAGAATTAGCGCTCTTGAAACTGAGAGCGACAATAACAGAAAGACATCAACAAATAAAGGAGAAAACATGTCTGTAACAATTATTGATACCATCAACAACCTTGATGTAACCGACGAGACAATCGTCACACTAACCTATGAAGATCGCCATGAAGGTTGGCACTCAACGGGGGATTTAGAGGAGAACGCTGTCAGAGAAACAGATACAGCTGATAGGGTCGCAGACCTAATCACTGACTCTCAATTGGCTGTAAGGACCAGCTTCGGCGACGAGCCGGCTCTAGAAGTCATGAGGGATTCTGATCTTCTGGCGGAATATGAAAGAGGGCAGTACGCCTTTGAGCAATTCGTCGCAGAGGCTATCCGAGAGAATCCTTTTGATTTGGATGAATTTGTAGATTTTGAGGTGGTGCAATACGATCACAAGAGAGGGTCTTGCACTGTGTCTGCAAGTTTCAAGACGACCGTAGGAAATCTCAAAAAGAACCCGGATAGCGTCTCTGGTTGGCAAGTCAACCTGGAGACGAATAATGGTACATTCTCCTTCTTGGCATAAGGAGAAAATGAAGAAGTGAAGAGACCAGAAGTAAAAATCTTTACAGGACCAATGTTCGGCGGCAAGACGACTAAGATGTTAGCAGCACTCGAACGCTTTTCTTACCAGAACAGGAAAACAATCCTGTTCAAGCCGAACATAGACAAGAGGTATTCTGATGGTAAAGTAGTGACGCACAAGGGACAGACTCACAATTCAGTCTTAGTGTCCACGGGTTCGGAGATTCTCACAAAGGCCTGCAACGTTGATGTTGTGGCTGTTGACGAGATGTTTATGATCCCTGGGTCTGCCCAAGCGTTGCTTTCTCTTTTTAGAAAGGGCAAAACGATATTGGCGTCCACCCTACAGCTATCTTCTCAACCTACAGGGTACACTGCGTTTGAAGAAGTAAAAGAGTTAATGCCGTGGGCAACAAGTATAGAGGTCTGCCCTGCTGTGTGTTACAAATGCAACAGGGATGCCTATTATACTGAGAGGTTGTGCAAGGAAGATAAAGAAGTGTTAGTGGGCGGCGCAGAGTCGTATCAACCCGTATGTTACAAACACTCGCTTATGTTAGAAAGTTAATCAGCACCCTATTTAAAGTATGGACGACTTTGAGAAGGGAGACCGAGTCATTTTACTTGATAGGCCGTTAGGACATGCCACAAAGATACGAGGAGTTATCGTTGGTTTTGTTGGTGAAGATTCGTTTAACGTTCTGTTGACAAATGGATACGGAAAAGGTAGAATAAGAAGACTCAAATCGTTTGAGTTAAGAAAGGAAGATAATTGTGTCTTTGGACAACGTGACAAAAATAAGGAATGGGAAACATTTGAAAACGATAATTGAGGAAGAGTATCGGACATCTGAGTACCACGAAGTAGACAACTTAAACACCAAAACGATAACGGAAGCCATTAACCCGTACGAGAAGACTTTCGTTGCAATTAGAGAGGCCCTAGAGAACAATGAACAATATTGCTGTGACGATGAAAATGATAGACTATCAATGGCTCAAGTTATTGCAGACTCTCTCAGAAGAAACCAACTTATTCACAAGGGTACCTAATGAAAAGGGGTGAAGCAGTACGTTGCATAGATGATTACGATTTATTCGAGAAGAATGTCAACGGAGAAGAAGGGTGCTTCATTAAATTCAGTGAAATAAACGACAAGTATCTTGTTTGGTTCCCCTGTAACGGTGAGTGGGCCGAGCTAAAAGAGGGGCAGTTTGAAATGGTAAACAAGCCAGGATACATCCCTGCCAAATACAAAAAGTTCGTGAAGCACGTCAAAACTTTAGAATACACATACTAATTATTATGTGAAATCAAAGCAAGTAAAATGGAATAAAACCTACTGGTCAACCCGCCACAAAGAAAAGTGTGTCTGCGTCTCTATCGCCCGATGGCTAGTGGAGCTACGATTCAGAGACCCCGCCAAGAACGGATGGTACCACTGTCAAGAGATAGAAGAAGTACCGAAGTCACAAGAAAATGTTATTGACATTACCAAGATAATAAGGTAGAATAGTATTATGGAATTTGGATTTATCTTTTTAATTCTCGCGATTCTGTTTTTGCGGAACAGAATCAAGGCAGCAATCCTTCAAAGCAAGAAGGAAGATTTTGTCAGAGAAGTTATCCGCCGCGTTGACCAAAAAAAGAAATTGGATGAACTTTATGGAAGAACCGAAGATAATCAATGAACATGCACTTGAAACCCGGTGATTACATTCAGTATTTTACAGCTTCTGGCGAGGACAAAGGTTTCGCACTAGTCCTTCGTCAAACAGAATACTGGACTATTATCATGTCTCAACGCACAGGAAAGCAAGAACATTGGTCTGAAGATTTGATGAGAAGGGTTGCGGTACGATGAAAATTGGAGATCTAGTGCGATGGCGCGCCGATGATGGCTTGGGTGTTATTTTGCAGACACGAATCGTCAGCAAGATTACTGGAAGTTCCATCGTTTATGTGCTTTGGTTTGATGGCAACACAACGGGTCCAATAGAAGATGATCATGATGAATTGGAGCTAGTCAGTGAAAGTCGGTGACCTAGTGAAAGATAACCACCCAACAGGCCAGGGATGGGTAGGTGTAATTACTGACTCGTCGCGACACTCAACAGCCCTAAACAAAGTGTTCAAGGTCTTGTGGCAAAACGGTTACACTGGAGATAACATCTGGGACTACGATTTAAAACTACTCAGCGAAAAAAGCCTTGACTTTCAATGACTTACCTGCTATACTTATAGTATAGAGAAATGGAGAAGTCAAATGAAAGTCGGTGATTTGGTAAAACTACCACATAACCCTGTGTATTGGTGGGGAGGGCAAGTTGGTATAATTGACCTCGTGGAACCAGAAGGCAGCTCTTGTGTTAAGTATCGTGTCCGTGTTCCAGGTAAAGGTTCTGCACGTTTTGGAGATATGACATTCGTGGAGGTTCTAAATGAAAGTCGGTGATTTGGTAAGGTGTGTTTCCGCCAATGGATTAGTGGGGTTAATCACTAAGGTAATACTAAATGCCCATAAGTCTCTTATTTATATCGTCCTTGTGGACGGAGTTAGTTATCCTTTTCGGTCTTTCATGCTGGAGGTGATAAGTGAAAGTCGGTGATTTAGTACAGAACGGCCAAGGACACACAGGTATCGTGACAGGCATTGGCTATGCTGGAAACTGTCCGAGTTATGATGAGTGTCCTTTCTTAAACCCAGACATTCACGTCGTC
>MDTC01248465.1_pt1 | contig 15462 bp, 12 predicted proteins | sample 811181 | NCBI WGS metagenome assembly MDTC01 (sample SAMN05326644, study PRJNA326480) | marine metagenome | isolation source: seawater | place: Pacific Ocean: North | collected 2011
TAATTGAGAATATTATTGATTCAGCAATAGAAAGAAGTAATAATATAGCTGAAAATAACGATAATATTATGGTGAGTCCAATTCACGAAAAAACAATTGAAAAAGAAAAAATAATAGAAATAGATGGAATATTAATTTTAGGAGGAGATAATGAAAAACAAGTATGGAAGCAATCTAATAAATTCTTTATATTAAATAAAAATTTTCAAAAAAATTCTTTATGTGAAATGATATGTGGTAAATGTTTATTTGCAATTGAAAAATATTGTCATTATTTGTTTATATTTGGGGGTTTTGATGGAAATAGATGTACAAATGATATATGCCGATATGATTTTATAACAAACAAATGGGATACAATTGGAAATTTGGTAGAGAAACGAACAGGTTGTTTTAGTGTTTTAGATGAAAAAAATCATAAAATTTATATTATTGGTGGAACACAGTCTAAGCAATTAGTTTCAGTTATTGAAGAATATGATATAATTACCGGAATTTCTAATAGTTTTATCAAAACAGATTTACCAAGATCTTGTGGTGGTGCCATTCTTTATAATGAAAAAATATACATGTTTGGAGGTTCAAAACATAAAAAAGATTTTTTTCTTGAAATACTAGATATTAAAAAAAAATCTTTTGAATTTAAAGAAAATATTATATTGAACAATAGTGGAATTGCATATTGTTTCTCATTTATGGACAATTTACCTTGTATATTCATTGTGTGTGGAGAAAATTTTACAAAGGATAATAAGAAAAAAATAAAAAATTACTTTAATGATTTTTATTATTATGATATTGATAATAATACTTTAAATGTATTACCTTCTCCAAAACACTGTAGAACTTATTGTTCTTTAGTTGTCTATGAAAATAATTTACATTTAATTGGAGGATATGATGGCAATAATGTTGTATCTGATATTGAGATATTTTCACTTGATACTAAAACATGGACAATAAAATCAACTAATCATATAGAAAAATGTGGTTCTGGTATTATTTGTGTTCAAAATGAAATTTTTAATATAAAAGGTAATATCGTAAATAATAAACCGGAAGGTTTTTGTGAAATTTTTTTGAATAATCAATTAATATCGAAAGGAAATTATAAAGATGGAAAAAAAGAAGGAAAATTCGAAGAGTTAAATATAACCAGATATTATGAAAATGGTATAGTTATACCAAGTGTATTATTTTACTTAAAGAAAAAACTACTCAAAGTAGAAATTCCTTTACATTTTTTATGTCCAATAAGTAAAGAAATTATGTTAGAACCTGTAACAACAAGCTCCGGATTCACATATGAACGAAAAAATATTATCAAATGGATGGATAATAAAAAAACAGATCCTCTTACAAGAGAGAAAATAGATTATAAACTCTATAATAATTTCATTCTAAAAACGATTATTAAAGAATATATTGAAAACTTATAATATTTAAAAAATAAAATGAAAAATATAACGTCTTAAATCATAAGAATTTATCTTAGCTGCTGTTCCTTTATAAAAGCATTCAAAATACATTTTATCTTTTATTTTGTATATTTGTATTTTACTTTCTATATTGTTATATATTTTTTTAATGTAATTATATCTTCTTTTTTCTTTATTGCTTAATGGGAATGAAGGAATATTTATAATATCTTCTTTAAAAAATCTTAAATACTTTTCTATTTTTATTTGAAGAACATCTGTCTTTTTTTTTATATAATAATTAAAAAAAAATATTCTTATCGGTTTTATGTTTATAAATATTTTATCAAAATAAAAATTTATGAATAATAATAAGAATGATAAAATTTCTATTTTGATAAAACTATAATATTTACTTAACAGTTTTTTTACTTGAAAATTATATTGTTTCATTTCATCACGAGAAATTCTGCTAATTATTGAATATATGTTATTCTTCATATTTTGAACACTTTTTACCAAACATATTATTATCCATCTTTCAACTAAATTTACATTTGTGAAAATATTATTTGTTTTACTTATTGGAAATAGTGGAAAATCTACTAAAAATAATTTTAATCTTTCATCATAATTATCATTAATCATTTTATTTATTATTTTATTTTAATTTTTTAATTTAAAAGGTCGCCAAATATATAAAATGTTTAGAAGAACTATATTTAATTCAACAAAAACTATTTTTCGTAATTTTTCCACACGCCCTTCTATTAAATTTAATAATAATAATAATAATAATAATAATAATAATGAGCAAATGTTAAAATATATGATTGGAATCACTGCGTTAACAGCAACAGCTTTAATTACGAGCAATAGTCCCGATAAAAAAATAATAAATGAAACAATATCTAATGTAAAGAAAGAAAAAGAATCAATAGAAAACATTGTAATAGTTGATGATAAATTAGCGTTAATTAAAAAAAATTTTGATGATAAAATATACCGTGTTAATATTCCTAACATTGAATATTTAGAAAAAAAAATAGAGTCAGATGAAATTCCTATCGAGTTTATTCGCTCTCAAAATTGGAGTGATATTATTATAACAATGACCTCTATTTTATTAATGATAGCAATTTTTTTTAGTATGTCAAGAAATATGTCAGGATTTACAAACTTGATGAAAATTGAAAAAAGTGGTTCTATAATGAAAAATATAAATGTTAAATTTACAGATATTATTGGACAAGAAAATGCAAAACAATCTGTAATGGAATTTGTTGATATCTTAAAAAATAATGATAAATATAATTCAATTGGGGTAAAAATACCAAAAGGTGCTCTATTATCTGGACCACCCGGAACCGGGAAAACTTTACTTGCAAAAGCCATTGCAAGTGAATCTGATTTACCTTTTATTAATATGAATGGTTCTGATTTTAACGCCATTTTTGTTGGAGTAGGATCTGCAAAAATAAAAAATCTTTTTAAAGAAGCTAAAAAAGCTGCGAATGAAAACGGTGGTTGTGTTATTTTTATTGATGAAATAGATGCTATTGGACAAAAAAGAAATAGTGTTAGTAATTTTGGTGGTAATAGCGAACGTGAAAATACCTTGAATCAATTACTTTCTGAAATGGATGGTTTTGATACAACTTCTAATATTATGACTTTTGGTGCTACTAATCGACCAGAATTATTAGATGAAGCTCTATTAAGACCTGGTCGATTTGACAGAAAAATAGTTGTTGATCTTCCAACTCTTCAAGATCGTATTGACTTATTCAATTATTATTTAAATAAACTTGAAATTGATAAAAAGATAATAAAAGAACTAAGCATAACATCCAGCAAACTAACGCCTGGTCTCAGTGGTGCAGACATTTCAAATATTGTTAATGAATCAGGTATCATATCTGTTCGTAATAAAAAATCTACTGTCTCGGAAAAAGAAATTAAAGAAGCCATTGATTATGTTCTGTTAGGTAACAAAAAAGAAAATATTCTCTCCGGTAAAGAAAAAGAAATTATTGCTTATCACGAAGCAGGACATGCTGTTCTTTCTTATTTCTTACCTCTTGTTGAAAATCCAATTAAAGTTTCAATTATTCCTAGAGAAAAAGGTATGCTTGGTTTCTCTCAATCAGAATTTTCAAATGAAAAATTAATGGGTAAAAAAAAAATGAGTCAATATATAAATGTTCTTATGGCTGGACGTGCAGCAGAAGAAATCTTCTGTGATGATATTACAAATGGTGCATCGAATGACATTCAAAAAGCTACGGAACTCTCCAAAAATTATGTCAATACTTTTGCATTTCATTCTACTAATAAATTTATGAATATGAATGAAACAACCCAATTTAAAAATGAATATAGCTCCCTCATTCGCTATGAAACTCAAAAAGAAACTCAAAATTTTCTAAATTCTAAATATAATGAAACACTGGAACTTGTTAAAAATTATGAAAAAGAAATTATCTTCCTCAAAGAACAATTACTTGAAAAAGAAACTATCTTTGAAAATGATATTCATAAAATAAAATCTTTATAAAAATTGAAAAAATATATATTTTTTAAAAATAAATAGAGATATTTAATATAGTAGTATAATATTAAATTACAAAATAAAAACATTAATAAATCAAAATAATTATATATTCATATTTTTCAAAAGATTCTTTTTAGGAAATGGAAATTTATAACATAAGCGCAGAACAACAAAGTTTAAATGATATTTATGAGAAAAAAGCATTATTGGAAAAACAATATCATACCTCATATGAATTATTACAATATAAGAAAGAGTTGGAAAAAGAAATTTACGATGGTACTAATAAAAAATTAAGAAAAATGTTTCGTAAGTCTTTTACAAATCGTAAAGAAAAGTTCTATAAGAAAGCATTAAAATCAGTAAAAACTGAATGTTACATTTTATATCAGAAACAATCTATTGAACAGAGTAACAATAATATTTTTTTTCAGTTTCAATATACCAAGATTATTGACCTTTTAGAATCAATTCTTTCCATTTATCGTGAAAAACACAAAGAAAAAAAAAATATCAAATGGATATTAAATACATTAGATTTGGACTATTAATTTAAAAAAATTTAAATATTAAAAAATAAAAAATAATTTGAAGTCAATAATCAAAAACTCCTAAATAATTAAATATATTTATTAAATTCTTTTATTAATTCTTGTTTGCTTATACTTTTTGGTCCAACTGTATTATTGAACTCAAAATTAATCTTTTCTAATAATTTAATATTCTCGCTTACTGATTTATTATTTGTGAATTTTATAAAATAATGTGATTGAATACTTTTATTATCTGTTTTAGTGTCTGTGCTTCCAGCATAAACACCAACTCTTATAAATGAAATGTCATGATCTTCTGTTTTACTAACAAACCTAAAATTTTTTGGTTCTAATTTGTCTGGAATGACTCTTTCTGTTTTTTCCTTTTTCCATATTTGAAAAATACAAGGAACATTACAATCATTATTATTAATATTGAAAGAATTTTCAGGTAAATCTCTTTCATAGACTAAATGGAAAAATTTATTGAATTTTATCTTATTTGAATCTTTTTTAAATGATTTTGGTAAAATAAATGAAATTGTATCCGCAAATTCACAGCATTTTTTTATAAACTTTATAGCTAATGATGATTGGCGACCAAAAGGTGGATTACCAATTATATGAACCTTTTTATATGACCTTATGATTTTACTTACATCTAATATTAAAAAATCTTGTTTTACTATTTCTTTATTTTCTGGAATCAAATCATAAAATTTATAATTTTTTGTTAGTTCTTTGATCATTTTAATAAATGAACCATTACCTGCACTCGGTTCAATTATTAAATCGTTTTCATTAATATCGATATATTTTATAATCTCACTTTTACATTTTTCAACAACATTAATCTTTGTATAATACTTGTCTATTGTATCTCTTTTTAATCCTTTATTTTGTTTTATCATATATGAATTATTTATTGATAATATATTATTATTTTAATCAATTTTTTATAAAATACATCTAAAAAAATTAAATAAATATTTTTTTACGCAACTTTATATTTTTAATAATATATTATTAAAAATTTATATATTCATTATTTTTATTTACTTTTATTTTTTGTAGAATAACAATTTAATCTTTTTGTTATTTTTTTGGATTTTTCTAATGCTTTTTTATATCCCCATTGTCCAGCTCTACTTGACGCAGCTTTTAACCCCTTACAGTTATATGCTCCATCTGTCTTGTTGCAAATTGGGAATTTTAATTTTTCTGGAATCAAAAAACATGAATTTCCATATTTATTTAATACTTCTTGTCGTTCTTTTTTTGTGTTCGGTTTCTTTGATTCCCAGGATTCTGTTCCATAGTCTACTTTTATATTTTTTTGTAATCTTATATAAGGAGATACTAAATCATCATCAGTTGCCTCAAATTTTGTCTTTTGAATTTTTTTTTGTTGCCGAATCTGTTTATTTTCTTTTTTTAAACGATTATATGTTGGACCACCTATCTTAATAAGTCTTCCTGTTTCTGGATTACGAACATATGTTTCTTTGACCATTTATTTTAAAATAAAATTTTTTTCATTTTTAAATTTTGCTTCAAATAGTTTCTCAATTTCTGTCTCAATTTCAGTTTCAATTTCTTCATTACTCATATGATTAATTCTATATCTCATCTTACTCCAAATTTCACTTTTTATTTTCTCTTTTATATTTTTTTTGAACATTTCATCTACTTGACTTTCATGATCCATTTGATGAGTATTACTTTGATGAGTATTACTTTGTTCATCCCATAATTGAATCATTTTTTCTGCAAAGACAACTTCTCTACCTGTCCAACCATTTAAGATGCAATATCTTTCTAATGTTTGTGGTAAAATATTATCATTATAACCAGCTGTTTGAATTGTAAAAACATTTAGTTTTGAATTGATTGTTTCCCTATAATTTTCAACAAGTTTAACAACATTGATATATTTATATGGATGATTTTTATAAGATGAAGTATTATCCCACATCCATTTATTATCCATTTCTATATCATTACCATATAACCCTCCATGACCAGCCTGTTGATCGGAGTAACAAAATAAATGATCATATCTATATTTTTTAGGATTCATCATTGCTCTCTTGAAAAATACCCATATACCATTTTCTGTTGATAAACCTACATTTGTTCCTTTTACTCCAATAATTTTTTTAATATTTTCATAATTCTCAAAAAATGATTTGGTCTTATCAACTTCATATTCAAGAAGAGTGTCTCCAAATAATCCAATTGTTGCTCTACCAGAGCAAGTAAGACCAGTAATCAATGCAGATATATTACCAATTTCAGCAATAGTTTTACATCCGTATTCTGATTGGAAGGTATTCCAGGCACTCCCACTATTATCACTAAGGATTATAACATTACCTAATAATTTTGGATGATTCTCAATAGATTTCATAATACAATTTTCAAGACATTTTTTAATAATTACTAAATCTTGTTTTCGTATAGCCTTCTTATAATATCTTTTACCGGTTTTTGATTGCGAAAAAGTTTTAGTTGCTTCACAAATTGAATCATATGCGGTTAAATATTGGAATGGAAATTGTTTTCCAGTTAAAACACCACTTTCTAAATGATCACAATATTTTTGAATTAACTCAGCATTTCTCACTTTTATTGCAAAACCTCTAATATTACGTAATCCAGCCATATGAGGTATTTTCCATTCTAATGTTTCCATTGTCTTAATCCAACAACCTTCATATTTACACATTAAAGTCTCCCAAGGAAGATCTTTATCTTCAACTTCTAATTTACCTGTTTTCATCAACTCATCAATGACAGGAGTTTTTTTCGGATGTGATAATCTTATAGCATCGATAGAAGCCCGTCTATATTTATTTCCATGATATGGTTTTAACTTGACTAAATCTGATGCGAATGCTCTATCTAAAAATGATGGAAATTGTGATTTACTGCCTTTCAAATTTTTCCAAGAATCAAGAATAGAAATTCTATCTGTTGGTAAATTACAAACTTCATTAACAATGTTGCGGAAAAACATTGGATTGTTTTTATTAAAATTTACTCTATTTTGATGTGCTGCTGCAATTGCAATTAATTCACAAGCTGATTTTCTCATCAAAAATTCATTTCTAGCTTTGGAAGCTAGCTCTAAAGTCCCTTTGAAATCAAAATCCAGAGCTTTATTTGCAGTTTCATAAAAAATTCTTTGTCTTGATTTTTTTCCATGTTCTGGAAAAATTAAATGTTCTTTTAAATTATTAAAAATAATCTCGTAATTCTCAAATTTAATATCCTTATCTGTAGCTGGATTATAAAAAGTTTTTTCTCCTAAGAAAGATGAATATAACATCATCTCTAACTCTTGTATTGGATTTATTGGATAATAAGAAACTCCATTCATTTCATTCAAATGTTCTGAATTCATATTCATATTTATTTTTAAAATCTCTAAAAAATTCTAACTTTTCAAATTTTATAATTATAAAATTATAATTTTATAATTAATTTTTGAATGAAAATATAAAGTAAATAATATAAAGTAAATAATATAATTATAAATTTATCAAAGTATAATCGTAAGAATAATTTATATTTTGCTCTTGTCAGAATATTTTATATTTCTGAATTATTGTTAATTTGTTAATTTTTAATTTTATTATACGATGTAAGCAAAATATTCGTATCTTACACAGAGAAAAAATCTTAATTTGCAATTGTCAGAAACTTTTGATTCTGATATTATTATTCGATGTATGCAAATTAACCGTCTCTTAAAACATATCTTATAATAGTTTTTTATTATAGTTTTCCATTATACGTTTATTATTTTTAAATTATTTATTTTTTATGATGTAACTATTATAATCGTTTTTTAAGATATTTCTCAATAGATATTAACATATTTGTATCTTAATTTGCAATTATCAGAAATTTTCTTTCTGAAATTTAAATTTTTTACGATGTATGCAAATTAACCGTTTCTTGAGCTATTTTATATGATAGCTTTATTGGATTGTTCCAAAATTGTCTTTATTTATTTACGATGTAACTACCATAACCGCTTCTCAAGACTTTTATATTCATATCTAATTTCTTTTTAGAAAATTATCCTTTTTCAATTTTTGTAATTTTATCAATCAACACCTCTCCATTCTTCAATTAATGATTCCCTCATCTCCTGCTCGTGATCCATAACAGATGTTGTATGTTCTATCATAGAATCCAAACGTGATTTTGCATCCATTTTTTCCGAATAAATAAAAAGAATATCTTTTGTTAATTCTATGATATTATTTTCTAACTCAGTTGGCTCATTTATATCTAAAATATCATATACTATCTTTCTATAAAAACTCTCCTTACGCTTTGTAAATGGACATCTGAAATGTTTCTTTAAATTTTTGTTTTTACAACGTTTAACCATCTTTTCAAGCTCCTTTTTCTTTGACAAAAGAACTTCACAATTATGATATTTTGTTGAAAGTTCATAATCAAGAGACATAAGACCCTCTAAGGTCATACACTTTCTTTTATCAAATTGAATGCTATAAATTGTACTCATTAAAAGTTTCCTAATTGTTTGATTTCTAATTTAGATAAATAATACATATAATATATTCCCTAAAAATATAGAAAAATTTAAATATAAAACAATTCTATATGATATCTATTTATTTTCTTCTGAAAAAAAAATTAAAAATCAATTTTTATTTTTTAAAGAGAACCTATAAAAATTATATATTAAATACTTTTTACTCCATTATCTTCCATTTCCTGTTCAACAAACTATCTAACTCATAATAATAATAACTTTTGTACTTTTTTACTTCAATTAGTGTCGCAGGATAGCCATCATCCTCTACTCCCCTATAAAGCATACACGTACGAACTTTTGCTGGCCTCCATATATTATACTCGCTATCATATATCCAAAATTTCACTTGTTCATTTCCTTTATTAATTTCTTTTATCCAATAATCTCTAAATACATCTGCTGATCTTGGGATTTCTTTTAAAATACATTCCATCTTTGTTTTATGTTCATCTTGAAATGGTAAAAATTCATCTATATAATTTGAAATTTCAGAACATATATTCTTTTTCTTTAATGTTTGGATATCCATCAATGTCTATTTACCTTCTTCTAAAAAAAATTAAAAATCAATTTTTATTATAAATTTACAATAATTATAAATTAAATAATTTTTGTAAGAATTTCTTTTATTTATAAATATTTAATTTTTTAAGTCAATTAAATTATAATATTTTTCACATTTATCATTATTATGAAGTGGTATTAATGAAAATAATAAGCTATTTGTAATTAATTTTAGATTATTTAAATCTTCATTTGAAAACCATTCAATAAATAAATTTTCAAACATTTTTATCATCTCTGACTTATATTCCTTATCTATTTCTCTATTTACAAGTATTTCATCATATCCAATTAATGATTGGTATATTTTCGCCCAATCATATAACCAATCACCATATATTGTATATTTATTACCAATTTTGCCTCTCATATCAATAAACTTAATTTTTTCATATTGATTTATAATTATATTACTGAAAACTGGATCTCCGTGAATACAAGTTATTTTTCCCTTTTTTTGTTCCTCATACTTCTCTAATTCATCATACAATGAATGATAAGTTTCCAAATAATTTGGAAATATTGAATAATCATAATTATCAAATCTCTTTTTTAATTTTTCCTTGTAATTTGAATATATATTTATTTTTTTATGTTCATTTTCTATCTCAGTGTTTTGTATTCTTTTAATAGATAATAATATATGTTTAAAAATACTGGGAGTTAATAAACCAGAAATGTACATATTTGTTAATGTTAATCCATATATTTTTTCAATAGAATAAGTTCTATTATTATTATCATAATCAATAAAAATTGGAAATAAATCTTTTATTTCTCGTGGTATATTCTTGTAATAATAAATTTCTCCCGACAAATCATCAGAATGTTTTGTATATATTTCAATTGTGTTTTCCTCAATAGAATTAAAAGAACGCGGTTCTATTTTGTCTATATAAAAACCTAATTCCTTCTCTAAATCGTCAAAACATGATACTCCCTTATCATCAATATAGAAATCAGCATTTGGCTTTCCAAAATATATTTCATCATATGGAATATTGAAATTTTCTAAAGTATCAAAAGTTATTTTTCCTACATTAGCTAATACTTTTCCAACATCTCCATTACATGATTGCATTCTTCTTGCCGTATGGATAATTATTGTATTACCACTTTTCTTTAAATAACGTAAAAATTCAATATTTTTTGTAATTGGTTTTACTGTTGTGTAATCATTTTTGACTAATGGAAAAGTCACAAGAGTATTGTCTAAATCAAAACAAACTCTCATTTCCTTAGTTGTCATTTTATCTGTTAGACACGAATTATGAGGCTTATTATTGTAAAACTGTTTCATTTGAAAAGGTGTTCCTAGACAGTGATAATTTTCCCTTTTTATTTCTATTGCCTCAAAATTAATATTATTATCTATCATTATTGAAATGCAACTGGATGTATAAAATTCATTATTTACTGTCATATTTGTTTTTAACGTTTTTTCACTATATTCTAATAATATCTTATATGATGAAAATCCATAAGCCCCCGAACAAGCATTATCTGATATCTTATCTTTTTCCTTTATTGATATTATACAATTTTTTTCATCTATATTTAAATAAGAATAAATTGGTTTGGTATTTCTGTCTTTAACATAAAAAATAGCAGAATTACCATTCCATTTTTTGACTATATCCTCCGTATAAAAATTATCACAATCTAAACACAATATAGGACAATCGTAATCTATATTGATATTCTTTAAACCAATATTTATTGTTTCACAAGCTCCTTGTGTTTCATTTTCTAAACAATAAAATGCAAACATAATATGTGGAAAATCTTTTCGTAATGCACTCTCCAAGTTATAATATTTATACTCATTATTATAAATAATATATACTAAATTATTCTTATTTATTTGTAAATTGTCTAATAAATAATATAAAATAGGTCTTCCAAAAATATTTATTAAACTTTTTGGTTTCTTATAATTATTGATTTTAAATCTTTTTCCGATACCCCCAATAGGAATTAAAATAATATTTTTATACATATTTTATTATAAAGTTTTATTATATTACATCATTATATTATTATATAATAATAATATATTATTTATATAGTTTCAAATATATTTATTTTTAAAACATTTTGGATTTGTTTTATTTTATATTTTCATTACATATAAATTGATTAATATTATATATATTTTTTTATGTCTTTTTCAATCTGTGTAAATGATGTTGTAGGCTCATATTTTTTTATCGGAATGCCATTTACACATAAAAATTTTGTGAAATTCCATTTAATAGAATTTGACAATAAATTTATAACTGGTGATTTCTCTTTCACATTAGTTTTTAAATAAGTATATAAGGGATGTTCCTTGTCACCATTTACATTTATTTTGTCAAAAACTGGAAATCTCACATTATATCTCTTTATAAAATTTTGAATATCCTTATTTGGTTTTGGCTCTTGGCTGCCAAATTGATTACAAGGAAATCCTAAAATTGTAAAAGATTTATCATTATACCTCTCATACAATTTTTGTAATTCAGTATAATTTGACTTTGTTAAACCTCACTCAGAAGCTACATTTACTATTAATATAACCTTTTTATCTCTAAAATTTGCTAATGAAAAATTCCTATTATTTGCTTTAACAATATAATCAAATATCATTTTTTTAATTATTATTAAAAAAATAAATTTTTCATTTTTTATTTAAAATACGTATTCTTACTTTTCAGTCGTACCACCATATTTATTTTTTTGTTTTGCTTTTCGTGGAGGTTGTCTTCTAGGAGGTGGTGGTGGTATGTTTGATCGCGGTGGTTTGTTTGATCTTGGTTTTCCTGATTGTGGTGGTAGTGGTTTGTTTGTTCCTGGTTTTCCTGATTGTGGTGGTGGTAGCCTCCCACCATTACGAACAAATTCAGCAAGCGACTTTGGTGCTCTTGCTCTTGAATTTGAATTGTTTGGGACTCTTGCTCTTGAATTTGAATTGTTTGGGACTCTTGCTCTTGCTCTTGAATTTGAATTGTTTTGTACTTTTGATATTGATTGAGTTTTCTTTTTTGATGATTGAGTTTTATTTTTTGATGATTGAGTTTGTATTGTTGATGATTGAGTTTGTTTTCCTAATTTATTTAATTTTCTTGATTTTCCCTTTATAAGAAACTCATTTGTTCTTTGTAAATCATATTGTATCTGTATATCCAATAAATTTTTAGTTATCCTTTTCCATATATCACTATTTTCATTATCTACAATATGACGTTCTGTTTTATCTACTCTATCCTTTATTTTATATTTAAATTCTTTTTTAATTAATCCACGTCTTTTAGTATGAATAATATCATCTAAACTTAAAATATGTATATTTGGCAATTCTTTCAAATGTTTTTTTAAACCCAAATTAAATTTTTTAACAATCAATTTTCTTTCATCAAATGACAATAAATCAAAGATATATGCAAGTTTCTCTTCAATATTTGAAACCCCCCTAGTTTCATTTTTTAGTACCATATACATATCTCTTCGTGAAACAACAGGTGAATGATTTAATTTAATTATAAATATTTTTCCTCTTTGAAATACTTCTGATATTAATTGTATATAAGAAGCATAATTGTTAATTGCTTCTGCAATAAATTTATCTCTAAATAATTTATATACATCTCTAAATTGCTCTGGAGTCATGTTTTTTTTACCTTTAACTATTTCAGATAAAGGAGTTTTTGTTAAAAGATCATAATAAAAAACATATTGAAAATGTGCATTTCCTAACCATAATCCAATTGATTTCAAATTTTCATTATCTATTAAATGTCTAAATAAATCTTTTTTAACATCAGTATTTGTATGTGTTTTAATTAGATAAGAAGAACATAAACTTTGATTTTGTTTTACTGTATAAAACATTTTTGTAGTTTTTATATTCTTATTGTTATCGTTATCATCTAATATTTTATTTAAATCATCTCTTTCTTTTGGTAAATATTTTAAATTCATTCCTGTATATGATAGTGTTATAATATCGGTATGTGGATCATTCACAATACGAGCCACATAAGAATCTCCGATGAGTAAACTACTAACATTATTGCAATCTCTAACAAATGTTGTTCTATTAAATGGAGTCATTTTGTTTTGATTTATTGTTTGATTTTTTTGTCTTGTTATACGTTCACTTAATATTTTTGGCGGCTTACTTTTTGATACATAATTTATTACTTCATTTTTAGAAGTTTCAATTTGTTGTTGTTTTTGACTTTGTTGGCTTTGTTGTTCACTTTGTCGTTGGCTTTGTTGTGCTTTTAGAAATGTTGTTGTTAAACTTTGTTGTGGTTTTAATATTTTTTTTCTAGGTTTGAATTCTTTTTTTTTTAGTTGTTTTTGTAATGTGTTTATTTGCAGTTGCTGATGTAGTTGTCTTAGTTTTTGTCTGAATTGTTGGTTTAGTGAGTTATTCTCACTTTCTATTTGTTGTTTTGGTTCTTGTTGTTTCGAGCTTGGCATTTATTGAAATAAAGAAATTATTTTTAAAAAATTATTTTCAAAAGTTATAGCAATTAAAAGTAAAGTTAAAATTTTTTTGTTAATTTTTTAATTTTTTAATAAATGGATAATCAACAATTTCAACAAAATTTTCAACAATTTGAAAATATTTCAGAAGATATAGACAAACAAATATTAGCATTAAAAATGAAAGAATCAAAAGTAGATATTGCTTGGCGTATTTTTGAAGGTAGTAATGAAAAAATGCCCGAAAGAGGATTTCTTTCTGATGGAATTGAATTATTTTATAGAATTATAAAAAAATTTAACGGAATTGAAACACAAATAAAAGATATTAATAATAAAATATACAACACTTTTTGTATTAAAACTCCAACCAAAAATTTTTATTTTTTTTTCTTAGGTGAAAAATATAGAGTATATAATGTTCTTGATGCAATTGATAATTTGAATTTTATTTTTCCAGATTCATCAAAAGAACACGTAATTTTTTTACCAACATATAGTTTCCCAAATCAATCTATTTTAAGACATAATAAAGATAATTCTATTGACGATTATAAAAAATCAAAAACCTTAAAACAAAAAGGAAGAGTCATCTTTTCAAAAATAGGTTCTGAATTGTCAAAAGTTAAAGATACCTATAAAAAAGATGGTTTGCTGTCAGCCACATCAATGCTAATAGAAAAAGGAGGTAGAGTTGCATCTGATATTGGAAAATCATGTATTATGCAACATAGCTTTTTAATATATGCAAAATATTCACATATGTCAAATAAACCAAATATTATTCATTATGACTCAATGAAAATAGAGAACAAAATTCATTTTGATACAATGCCTGCACAACTTAAAAAATTATTAAAAGAACAAAAAATTCAAAAAGAAAAAGGAACACGTCCTCAAATACCTTTTAACTACTCTTGTGTATTTTATACATATCAAAAAATATATGAAATTATAAATAATAGCTTCTATTATGATATTGATGATAGACTTATAAGATTTTTAAACAATAAGAATATTAATATTGAAAATCTTTTAGAAGAAATTATACAAATGTTACATAAACAATTGACTCTTCAATCTCAATCTCAATCTCAATCTCAATCATCAAAACACTCACAAACAAGATCATCAAAACAGTCACAAACAAGATCATCAAAACAGTTACAAACAAAATCATCAAAACAGATACAAACAAGATCATCAAAACAGTTACAAACAAAATCATCAAAACAGATACAAACAGGATCATCAAAACAGTTACAAACAAGATCATCAAAACAGATACAAACAGGATCATCAAAACAGATACAAACAGGATCATCAAAACAGATACAAACA
>MDTC01073834.1_pt1 | contig 15459 bp, 11 predicted proteins | sample 811181 | NCBI WGS metagenome assembly MDTC01 (sample SAMN05326644, study PRJNA326480) | marine metagenome | isolation source: seawater | place: Pacific Ocean: North | collected 2011
GACCTTTACAGTAAAGTAGATGTTATTGTTCACGGAATGGAAACTATCGGAAGTGCTGAGCGAGCCACAGATAAGGAAGAAATGCGACGACAATTCCACGATATTTCCGAAGGAGGTTATGCTAGTCTTCTGTTCAACCACTTCGGTAAAAAGCGAGTTGTAGATGAACTTGAAGCATACCTTTCACACGACTTTTTCCCAAGATATGGTGGTGGAATTGGTGTCACACGAGTAGCAAGAGCACTTGAACTAAGCAATTTGTTAAAGAAGGGTGGTTAAAAGATTATCTCATAATAGGTTTTTAAAACAAAATATCACTATTTAATAATAGTAATTTAGGAGTTTTTATATGTCTGACCTGTTACACCAAGCGATTGTTGAGGCTGAGACCTTGAGAGAGGCAGCACTCAAAAGTGCAGAAGATGCCGTTATAGAGAAATATTCACACCAAATCAAAGAAGCTGTTGCTCAAATTCTTGACGAGCAGCCCGAGTATGAAGCGGACCCAATGCAGCAACCGGAGGAAGAACCTGATATTATGAAGGATGTTCCGGTTGCTGGAGAGGAGCCTGTTTTATGTATTCCTGTTCCTGAAACGGAAGAAGGTGACGAGGTTCCACCCGATGAGGTGGCTGAACCTGCGGATCAGACAGTTGTTACTCTTGACCTAGACACAATTCAAAAAGAACTTCAAGAAGATACCCTCGAAGAGGAAGATGTTCTTGAGGAAGAGGAACTTGAGGAAGAGATCGATCTCGATGAAGAAGTAATCAACGAGATCGTCGAATCTCTTACTGTTGACATAGATCCTACTGCTTCTGCTTCGTGGGCTGGAATGCCTAACTCTGTTGTGAAGCATAAAAAGGAAGAACTCCTTGCTATGCTTCAAGACGATAAACACAAAGAAGAATTTGAAGCCATGAGAGATGCTGTCAAAGAACTTCAAAAAGAAAACAAAGATCTTAAAAAATCATTTGATAACTCCGTTGCCAAGAATAAAGAGGCAAACGAGAGAATTACAAAACTAACCGAAGCATTGATGCAAGCAAAAGAGGTTCTTGAAGAATCTAATGTTGTCAATGCTAAATTATTATACAAAGTAAAAGTGTTCGAGAATGTCTCCCTGAATGAGCGACAAAAGTCAAAAATTGTCGAATCCCTCTCTAATGCTATGTCTGTGGAAGAAGCTAAAATTATTTATGATACTCTTCAAAGCTCAGTGGGCAGCACCAAGCGCCATCCAGAATCGCTAAGCGAAGCAGTTAATTCCAAAACTTCATCAGGCATGATTCTTTCCGCAAGGAAGGAGCCACGTAATGACTCAGCGACATCACGTTGGAAAACATTAGCTGGAATTGACAAGTAAAATTAATTTATAGGAGGATTTAACATGTCTGTTTTACAAAAACTAACTGAAGGAATTCAGCAAAGATCCCTCCAACAAGAAGGTGCTGCTCTACTGGAAAAGTGGGAAGCAACCGGTCTTCTTGAAGGATTGGGTAATGATGCTAAGAGAAACGGGATGGCCCGACTCTTGGAAAACCAAGCCGCGCAGCTTTTGAAAGAGGCTTCGTCTATGGCTGGTGGCGACGTTGAAGGTTTCGCAAGTGTTGCGTTCCCGATCGTTCGTCGTGTCTTTGGCCAACTTATTGCCAATGACGTTGTTTCGGTTCAGCCGATGAGCTTGCCCTCGGGCCTGATCTTCTTCTTGGACTTTACTCACAGTGATGCTCGTCATGGTATTACTGCCGATACTTCGTTGTACGGTGGTAGTGTTGTTGGCTCGCAGATCACTGGTGGTCTGGGTACGATTCCTGGTACTGGTTTTTATGACCTTGCCAGTGCTTACTCTTCGCCCACTGGTTCTGTTGTTCTCGACATTTCCGCTAAGGCGACTGTCGATGAGGCCGACTTCCAAATTTCGGCTGCTACCGACGCTCAGTTGGCTAAGCTTAAATTTGACCCCGATGTGCTCGCAACCACCACGCAATTTGCTTTGGTGTTGACGGTTGCTACTGCTGACTTCCCTAACCTTAACTTGGATATGGCAAAAGCGATTAGCGCTACCCCTGCTTCTGCTGATAGCTGCACAATCGTTAGACGTTTGACTACAATCGAAGGTGCAAATGTCCAATTTGTTCTTACGAAGGCTGTCGCAGTTGCTGATGATGGTGGTGACAATAGCTATGACGCCAGCTCAGAAATTCTTGCTGGCGACTGGACAATTAGTTATCCGCTTGCTGATAAATTTACCTCTACCGTTGATGATGGCTTGGCTGTTGTCGGTGCTGCTAACTGGGGTCTTGAAGGTGCTGGCTCTACTGCTGGTGATACGTTCAACCCGATTAGTTCGCAAGACGTTATGCCTGAGATTGACATCAAGGTTGACAGCGTGCCTGTCACCGCGATGACCAAAAAGCTCAAGGCTAAGTGGACTCCCGAGCTGGGTCAAGACCTTAATGCTTATCACAACCTTGACGCTGAGGTTGAGCTTACTCAAATCCTTTCGGAGCAAATTGCTCTTGAAATCGATCGTGAGATTCTCAATGACCTCATTGATGGCGCTACCGCTGGTAAGTACTACTGGTCGCGTTCGCCTGGTCTGTTTGTCACCAAGGACACTGGTGTTGAGCTTGGTGCACTTTCGGCTGCTCCTGACTTTACCGGAACTGTTAGCGAATGGTATGAGACTCTTATCGAGACCATTAACGACGTGTCGGCTCAGATCCACAGAAAGACTCTCCGTGGTGGCGCTAACTTCCTGGTGACTTCGCCTGAAGTTGCGAGCATCCTTGAGATGACCGCTGGCTTCCGTGCTAGTGTTACTGTGGACAGCACTGTTGGTAGTGTTGGCGCTGTTAATGTCGGTAGCATTTCGAAGAAGTTTGACGTTTACGTCGATCCCTACTTCCCCCGTAACCTCGTTCTCGTGGGCCGTAAGGGTGGCAGCTTCTTGGAGAGTGGTTATGTCTATGCTCCTTATGTGCCGCTACAGGTCACGCCTACAATCTTCGGAACGGAAGACTTCGTGCCGCGTAAGGGAGTTATGACCCGTTACGCCAAGAAGATGGTCCGTCCCGATATGTATGGTGTTGTTATCTGTCGTGGTCTCCTTGGTGAGGCTGGTGCAGTCAGCTAAGCTAAGTTAGGTTAACTTAACTAACCCCGCCTTGGTTTTTCCTTGGCGGGGTTTTTTATTTGGTATTTAAGTAAGATCTTTACTATTTATAAGTGATGAATAGGCAGAAAAGCCTTTAATATTTAAGGAGACGAACACAATGGCTGGTAAATTAGGATTAGGACACTTAGAAACACTGGTTGAGAATCTAGACCGAGATCTCAATTTAGCGGATACAACATTTACTGGGCTGACATCCCTGGACTTTCTGCTTGGCTATCAAGGAAATCTCACTGCCACTGGTATTGATATTTCTGATGCCGAGGCAGTCGCTGGACTAGCAACAGCTACCGCCGGGGAAATATTGGCTACCACACTTATTAAAAATGCTATTAATACATTTGCTGGAACTAATAGTGCAGCGGGCTCAATGTGTTACCTTCCCCCAGCATTGCTGGGTGATCACCTCGTATTAGAAATTACTAGTGAGATAGATGACACCACCAACGCTCTGCCTATAAAATGTGTAGGTGCAGTAGGCGCGTCCGCCAATGTGTTTGCAAAGCAGGTGATCGGTGTTAACACTGGGGGAATCGCAGGCTCGGCTGTAGAAACTGCTGGAACCGCCGCGTCTCCAACATCAGTTAACTTGATATATACCCCCGCTGCGGCAGCAACTAACTTTTTAGGTCCTGGTTCTATGATCCACTTCTACTGCCCGAAAGACGGCCAATGGCTGGTTAACGTTCGCTCTTGTCCCAAGGGCACAGGCGCGACTGGAGCATTTACCGTTAGCTAATAATTAACACTCGCTAGATCGCTAGACAGTGAATTCAAACCCCCTTCCTTTATTGGTTGGGGGTTTTCTTTTATTTAAAACTATTTAGTATAGTTACAAGGAGACTTACATCATGGGTAAGAGAAAGAGAAGACTTTTAAGTCCAAAGTATGCGAGAAAATTTGCACACCTTCGTAAGACGATTGAAAAGGTTGTGGCCGATGGTGTTGTTACAAAGGAAGAAGCAAAGAAGGTTGAGGCCGCAGTTGAGGAAGTGGCTAAGGAAGTCAAGCCTGTCGTTGAGCCTAAACCCGTAGAGAAGAAACCTGCTCCTAAAAAGCCAGTAACAAAGAAGGCATATGCCGCAGTTAAAAAGGCTGTTACCCCAAGTAGAAAGAAAAAGTAGATTATCAACTTTAATCAACAAAACCCCAACAAGTTCAGCTAGTTGGGGTTTTGTTTTTGTTCTTAATAACAAACAAACTATTTAATGGTGTAGGAGGATAAAATGAATGGCTGTCCCAACTTTAACACCATCGTCAACAACAAGCGCGGTAAGATTACCTGAAACAGGGTCTTTAACGGACGCACAGACTGTTGCGAACTATCCTCTAGGTGTATATGCAGATTCAACTACCTCTGTATATGATGCTAGTTTTATATCAGGTGCTGTCGATCAGGTCAATTATACATATAGAAAACTTGGTGGTGATATTCTTGATGTTGAATTGACACAAAAGAATGTGTTTGCTGCATATGAAGAATCAGTTCTAGAGTATTCTTATATACTTAACATCCACCAGGCAAAAAATTCACTTGGAAGTGCTCTTGGTGGCCCTACAGGTTCGTTTGATAATGATGGACAATTATCAGGTTCTGAGGTTCTATCAGATCTTGGGTTAAGACTTCCTAGATTTAATTATGGTTATGCTAAAATGGTTGGAGACCGAACTTCAATTGAAACTGGTATCGGTGGCGTTTCACCAATCTACTCAGCATCAATAGATTTAACCAGCGGAAAACAAGATTATGATCTAGACAATATCATTAGAACAACAGAAACAACAGCGAGCACAGATGAGAGTTTAATTGATTTTGCCGGTTTTAGTAATAATGATGATTTTACAATTACTGTCCCAGCCGCAGTTAATGGCACTGGCACCGCCATTACAATTAGATTGACCGGTGGCGATGCGACGGGAGAAGTTTCAACAGCAGCTAGTGTTGTAGCAATTGGCGTCAGTTCAGGCCCCAGTGCTGGCACAGTTGCCGAAACTGTTGTTGATGCAATCAACGGATTCTTTGGAACCGGTGGGACATATAATCACAGCTTTGCTTCTGCTAATGAGGGTGTTAATACTGGTGTTCCTGGTGTTATTGCCACTCTTGTCTCATCAACTAAAATTAAATTAACTTCTAGTGTTGCTGGCACAGATGGTAATGATATTACAATCACAGCAGGAACTGGTGATGCTGCAACTACCGGTACCGCATCTGGCGGCGCTACCAATCAATATTTCGGTCCAGATTTAAGAAACCACGCAAATGATAGAATTATGGTTCGAAGAGTTTATTTTAAAACCCCACACTCCATGTGGGGGTTTTATGGATATTATGGTGGATTAAACTCTGTTGGCAACTTATCAACATACGGCATGTTTGCCGATGATTCAACATTTGAAGTTGTGCCACCTTGGCAAAATAAAATGCAGGCGATGGCTTATGAAGATGCCATCTATACAAGAAACTCTCACTACTCTTATGAGATAAAGAATAACAATTTAAGAATACACCCTAGACCAGTATCAGGTAGCCCCTCTAAGATGTATGTGGAGTTTTCAGTAGAGGTTGGCGCTTTTGATACCGTGTCAGGTTCCCTGGATAATGGAGCAAGGACTGGTATTAACAATATGAATACGCTTCCTTTTACAAACTTACCATATAAAAAGATTAATGCTATTGGTAAGCAATGGATTCGTAGATTTGCTTTATCACTAACAAAAGAGATGCTCGGTCAGGTTAGAGGCAAGTTTGCAACGGTGCCAATTCCCGGTGAGTCGGTTACTTTAAATGCTTCTGATTTGTTATCGCAGGCGAAGGAAGAGCAAGAAAAGTTAAGAGAAGAACTTAAAACTGTCCTTGATGAGATGACTTATCAAAAACTTGCCGAGCAAGAAGCAACAATGGCCAAGTCTGTAAGTGAGACTTTCCAAACAGTTCCTAACTTTATTTTCACGGGGTAATATGAGTGGCAAGAGATGAAACAAAAAAATGGTCACAACCTAGCCAACCACCTCCTCCATTATTTCTTGGAAAGAAGGAGAAGGACCTGGTTAAGCAGGTTAATGATGAACTTATCGAAAGAGTCATTGGCCAGCCCGTATTGTATTATCCAATCAGCTTAGAACACACAAACTTTCATCCTTTATATGGCGAGGCAATTGAGAAGGTATTCCTTCCACCTGTCCGAGTGTATGCCCTCGTTGAGTGGCAATCATTTGAGACAGAGTTCCAAAAGTATGGTATTGATCGTAAATCAGAGATAACGGTACATTTTCATAAACGTCGTCTAACAGAAGACCAAGACTTATTTGTTCGTGTTGGTGACTTTGTTAATTATGGCGGTATCTTTTATGAGATTGTGACTTTGGCAGAGCCAAAACAATTATTTGGTCAAGTTGATGATAGATTGGAAATCTCGGCTAAGTGTATAAGAGCGAGAAAGGGGCTATTCGATGGGAACTAATAAAATTACAGATAGAAGAGAGAGTAACATTATTAGACCATCAGCACAAAACTATCCACCTCTTAGATCTAGAGACACTCGACCTTCTTATGGCCATACAGAGATTGATGATACTTCCATTATCAAAGAGAAGATATTAACACCATCGACACTGGAAACAATAGACTTGGCGATGTACGAGTTTATTAACGATAGTCTTGACTTATTTACTACAACAAATGAAGATAGAAAAAAGGTTCCAGTTATTTGGGTGTCAGCCGAGAGAGCTTTTCAAGTTAAGAATGACCCTGAACTTCGTGATTCTAATGAGGCAGTAAAGCTTCCTGTTATTTCTATTGAGAGAAAGAATGTCGAAAAGGGTCTAGATGTTAATAAAAGAATGTTTGGTAATATGCCTGCTTACCCTGATGCGAGAGGTGGTTCAATTGTTGTTGCAAGAAAAATCAATCAAGACAAAACTGCCAACTTTCAAAACGCCATGGCAGACAGAAAACATAAACAAATGAACTTTCCAAGAAAGAATGACAAAAAAGTTGTTTATCAGACAGTTACAATTCCAATGCCAGTATATGTTCTTAATACCTATGCTGTTACATTAAGAACAGAATATCAACAACATATGAATGAGTTATTAACTCCATTTGTTACAACACCAGGCACAATAAACCAAGTTATACTTAGGCACGAAGACCATCAGTATTCAGCATTAATTGATGGTGGTTTTACCTTTAATAACAACCTTGATAACCTAGCAGAAGAGGAGCGAACTTTTGAAACCGCCATTGAATTTAAGGTGTATGGTTACCTTATCGGAGAGGGTGACAATCAAAAGACTCCAAAGATTGTTGTAAGAGAAAATGCAGTTGAGGTCAAAATAGGCAGAGAACAGGTCATTTTAGGTGACATTAATCAGAATTTGAACCAATCCTTTTATAGGGAATGATTTGGATTTTCATTTCAACTCTTACTATTTATTAGAGAATCATTGCCTTTATATGTTCATGAAAGGAGAATATCAGAATGTCAGTAAAGAAGTTTAAGTTCGTTTCACCCGGTATCTTTGTAGATGAAATTGATAATTCAGGAGTTCCCGCTATCCCTGATGCGATTGGACCAGTCGTTATTGGTCGTGCGGAAAAAGGCCCGGCCTTGCTTCCAACAACAGTGGATTCGTTTTCTGAATTTGTTGATGTTTTTGGTCTTCCAGTTGGTGGTGGCTTGGGTGGCGATGTTTGGAGAAATGGCAACTTTACCTCTCCCATGTATGGAACATATGCAGCACAAGCTTGGCTTAAGAACAACTCTCCTTTGACCTATGTTCGTCTTCTTGGTGATGAACACCCTGACTCGGGTGCAACAAGAGCACTAGGCGCTGCTGGCTGGATTGCTGGTGCTGGTACCACGAGCGCAACAATTGCCAGTAATGATGGAGCATATGGGTTATTTATTATTCCATCGGCTTCTGTGGCAACCAATGCTACTGGAACATTGGCCGCTGTGTTTTATACAGATGGTGCTGTTGTTCGCTTAAGTGGTTCTGCTTATGCTCCCTTGAGTCTTGGCGCTAGCATTAAAGGCACTATCAATAAAATTGAAAGAAATGGAGCCGGTCTGCCGGTTTATAACTCTGGCGCTGATTTTGAATTTACTCTAGAGATTTCTGATACCGACATCGCTACCAATACCGGTGTTGATAAACACGTAATTAACTTTAATAAAGATTCTTCAAAATATATCCGCAAAGTCTTAAACACTAGCCCTGTTTTGACAAACTCTAATATTGTTGCGAGCGCCAATCAAAAGAAATATTGGCTTGGTGAGACTTTTGATAAATTCCTTACGAGTGGCGAAACAAATAAGAGCACAGGAAAAACCCCCGTAGTAAGAGCAGCAACAAGCGAAAATTTAATTGATTTTGCCGGTTTCAGTAATAATGATGATTTTACGATTACAGTTCCGGCCTCAATTGGAGGAACAGGTACCGCCATAACAATTAGATTAACTGGTGCCGATGCGACAGGAGCAGCTTCAACAACATCTACTGTTGTGGCGGTTGGTGTTAGCTCAACCCCCAGTGCTGGCACAGTTGCAGAAACTGTTGTTGACGCGATTAATGGTTTTTTTGGCTCTGGCGGGGCTTACAATCATGCTTTTGCTTCTGCGAACAGCGGCGTTAATACCGGTGTTCCTGGTGTTTCTGCTACTCTCGTATCATCAACCAAGATTAAGCTAACTGCTGATGTAGGGGGCGCTGACGGTAACAGCATCGCCATCGCAGCAGGAACTGGTGATGCCGCAACTGCTGGCAATGCTACTGGTGGTGTTGGAGACTCTACAACACCTGCATCTCATGCTGGTTTTGCTGGCATGTCTTCGGCTGCGGCAAGAGATTGTTTTGGTTTCATCGCTGCCCTAGAAACACATACTGGTGCCAAAAACTGGTCGGATCACCTTGAAGGAATGGCGGCTTCTTCAACCGGTTGGATTTTCTCTCAGCATCTGGCTGCACATACAAATACATTCCACCCAGATCCAACCAAGTCCTTTACTGTTCCCTTGTTTAAACTCCACTCTCATACTGGTGGTGAGTGGAATCAAAACAATATTAAGATCTCTATTCAGGATATTAAGATTTCTAAAAATAGCACAACTGACTATGGCACATTTACTGTTGTTATTCGCCAGATTAGAGATAATGACGGCTCGCCAAGAGTGCTTGAACAGTTTAGTAATGTAAATCTTAACCCTAATTCCTTAGACTATATCGCTCGTCGTATCGGTGATAGATATTATACCTGGAATGAAGACAAAAACAAATATATTGAAAAGGGTGATTATGCTAACCGCTCTGCCTATGTTTATGTTGAAGTTGATACTGACGTAGCAAATAACGCTGTTGATGCGCGCTATGTTCCCTTCGGCTTTGAAGGCCCTCAAAGGCCAAAACCCTTTACCTTTGTATCTGGAACTGCGGCTAACGCTCACGGTATTAAGGCTTTCGGGCATGTTGCGAGACAAGATACTGATATCTTCGGTAATAGTTGTGCCGCTAACGATACAGCGATTGCCCAAGCGATGAATCCAGGGGCTGTAACTGGGTTTGGCATAGCTGGTATGATTGGCCCTGATAAAACAACCACAAACGATGGTTTAAAGGAAGGAGCATTCCTTACCTATATGGCAGCAGATCTTACTGCTTCGGTTGTATTCCCAACCTTTACCTTAAGATCTGGCTCTGTTGATCCATCACTTTCGTCTGGTCGGTTTGCTTACTTTGGATTTGATTCTCGTAGAAGCAACTCCTCAACTAGGTTTGAAGAGAGCAACGTTGATATTGCCCGTAAGTTAGCACCAGACTTTGATAGCACTAGTAACACCGAAACAGCGTTCTATTTCACACTTGATGATTTGATTAGCAGCGAGGGTGCTTATATGTATAAGTCAGGCTCGTATGCTAACACCGAGTCGGTCACAGCTAAGGCAAACAGCTATGTTAATATCTTAGACCCAGCTAGTGACGCTAGTCCTTCTTACGCTGTCAAGGGATTTACTGTTCCTCTGGCTGGTGGTTTTGATGGATTAGATATTACCGAGAGCGATCCTTTTAATAATGCTTCTGGTTTTGCTCGCTATGATGCTGATGAAATGAAAAACTACGCTTACTACTCAGTTAAGAAAGCTATTAACACAGTTTCAGACGCTGAGCAAGTTGAAGTTAATCTCGCAACAGTTCCTGGTGTCACTAATGAGGCTCTTACAGCTCACCTGATTAACACTTGTGAGAGTAGGGGAGACACCCTAGCCATTATTGATCTTAAGGGTGGATATACCCCAATTGCCGAGGATGGTGGCACGCTCGTTAGTGCCGGCACATATGGCAGTGTTAAAGAAACAGTAGACGCCATGCTTGACCGTGGGCTTAACTCCAGCTATGGATGTGCCTTCTACCCCTGGGTTCAGATTAGAGATGCGATTAATGACCAGATTGTTTGGGTTCCACCTTCAGTCGTTGCCTTGGGAACGTTCTCAAGCAGCGAAAGAAAGAGCGCACCTTGGTTTGCCCCTGCTGGATTCACTAGAGGTGGGTTGTCTGAGGGCTCTGCTGGTATCCCTGTCCTGAGTGTTCGTGAGAAACTTACCTCCGAAGACAGAGATAGTCTCTATGAGAACAACATCAACCCGATTGCATCGTTCCCAGCAGAGGGTATCGTAATCTTCGGTCAGAAGACATTACAACTAACGCAATCTGCTCTTGATAGAATTAATGTGAGAAGACTTCTCATCTTTGTCAAGAAAGAGATTTCAAGAATTGCCGCTACAACCCTGTTTGAGCCGAATGTGGAGCAAACTTGGGCTGGCTTTACCGGTCGTGTGATTCCCTTCCTAGAGAAGGTGTCCTCTGGTGGTGGCTTATCTGCTTTCAAGGTCGTGCTGGATGAAACAACCACCACACCTGACCTTGTTGATAGAAACATCATGTATGCGAAGATCTTCTTGAAGCCTGCTAAGGCGATTGAGTTTATCGCACTTGACTTCGTTGTCACGAATTCAGGAGCGGCTTTCGAGGATTAATTTTAAATTTCAAGCACTGGGTACTATTTATTAGTGCCTAGTGCGAAGTACAGGAGAAGAAATGAATGGCAAGTCCAGTTAAAGGAAATACAAATTTTGAATTTTGGTCATCTAACACCGTTGAGCCAAAAAGAGCTTTTAAGTTTATGGTTACAATCCCAGGATTCCAGCCATTTCTTGTTGCTAAAGCAGACAGACCTTCTGTCACAATCGGTGAGACCCCTCACAAGTTTTTAAACCACACATTCTATTATCCAGGTGTTGCTACTTGGAATGATGTTAAAATTACGTTTGTTGATCCCGGCAACGGACAAGAGCCTAACCAAGACGCCACACTTCTCCTTTACAATAAGCTTCTTGAGATGGGCTATAGAACCCCTGAATTTGGATTTACTGGTCCTAACGATCTTTCTAAAAATGTTATTTCCAAAGGTCTTTCAACTACGGCCTTTAATGAAATTCAAATTCAAACTTTAACACACGGACGACAAATCACAGGCATTAATAATCAAACAACTGTCGGTGAGAAGTTTATTCTCAAAAACGCTTGGCCAAAAGAAATAAATTTTGGTTCTTTTGATTATAATGGTGAAGATTTGCTCCAACTTGAAGTAACATTTAAGTATGATTTTGCACATCTTAAGAATAAGGGTGGTACACTCGTACAAGACATGTAATTAGACTAAAAGAGGTATAAATGTCAGCTAGAAATAACCAGGAGAGAACGGGGGCTAAGCCCTCTGTTCCATCTCCTGTTAATAATTTAGATTTTACACAACAGCAGAACTTTTCATTTCCAAAACCAACAGAATTTGTTGAATTACCCTCACAAGGGCTTCTTTATCCAGAAGATCATCCACTCCACGGGGTAGAATCAGTTGAGATTCGCTTTATGACGGCGAAAGATGAGGATACACTATCTTCACAAGCATTAATCCGAAAAGGCATAGCCTTGGATCGTCTTATTCAAGATATTCTTGTTGATAAAAGAATTAAGGTTGAGGATCTTCTTGTGTGTGATAAAAATGCAATCATTATTAGAACACGCATTACAGGCTATGGCGAAGAGTATAAGACAAAAGTTACATGCCCAGCGTGCTCAAGTGGTGTTACTTATACGTTCAATCTTGGTGATGTGGATACCATCACCACTAGTGATCTCAAAGAAGCTGGTTTAGATTTTTGTCCAAAAGGAACGTTTAGTATTGAGCTGCCTAAATCAAAAGTTACTGTTAAAGCTAGGCTAATGACTGGTCGTGATGAAAAACGATTGATTCAGGCTGCTAAAAAGTCTAAAAACAAAGATGCTGTTGATAGAACTTTAACAAACCAGTTAAAAACAATTATTCAAGAAGTTCAAGGAAAAACCGAAAAGCCAATTATTAATCACTTTGTTGATACGATGCCTGCTATTGATTCAAGGCATCTTAGAAGTTATTATGCAGCTAGAATTCCCAGGGTTGATTTGACAAGAGAGTTCGTGTGCGAAGAATGTGGGCACGGCGCAGACCTGGAGGTGCCACTTTCTGTGGACTTTTTTTGGCCTAGGGAATGAATATATACAAGCGGTTTATGAACAGATCTTCTTGCTGCAATACCACGGTAGCTGGAGCTTCACAGAAGCATATAACCTACCAGTTCTTATTCGGGGCTGGTATTTAAACCGACTGAGAGAGCAAATAGAAAAAGAAGCTGAACAGATAGAACAAGCAAAGTCTGGTCGATGACCGCTACTAATGTTTTATTTTCCTTTAGGAAAACTATTTACTACGTTGGAGGCTTGTTATGCTTAATGAAGAAAAAATTGTTCAACCCGAAATTAACTTCGGGGATACTTTAAATGAATCCTGGCTGGGTATGTTCGGCTATTGGACCAAAGTAATTCTATCACGTATGTTTGGTGGAAGCGCTATTGGTGTATCTGTTAAAGGAACACCGGCACAAGTGAATTCGTTTGCTAGTGCGCTTTCCAAGGAAAAGAAATACTTGGAAAGTTTTATGAAGCACGGATTGAATAATCCGCAAACTTATAAATCAAAAGCTAAGCTTGATGTAGCCACAAAAAACTTTGAACGAAACACCGGCATTAAATGGCCATTTAAATAGGGATAAATTATTGTGGCAAATGGACCCCAAGACTTAAAAGATAGACTCGACGCAATAAACAAAAGAACGAATGCTGAAATTCGTTTAAATGAAGTGCTTGGTCAAAGAACCAATCTTGTTGCTAGCGAGCTAAAGGGCTTTGCTGAGCAAAGAGAACAGCTTGAAAGACAGCTTACCATCTTGACTAATATAACAGCTGCCCGAGAAGAACTGGATAAGATGACCGATGAAGAGCAGAAAAAAAATAAAGAACGAGTTGCGCTTCTTGAAAAATTTAAAGGACTCACAGAAAAGCAGATAGAAGCAGAAAAGAAAAGACTAAAAATACAATATGATTATGTGAAAGCCAGAGAAAAAGAACGAGAAGTTGGACTGGCTATTAGTCAAAATCTTTTACAGTCGGTTGGAGTATCAAACCAGTGGAAAAATACGACAATGGGAATAGCTGTTGCCGCCAAACAAACTGGTGCTAGCTTTGCCGAAATAGCAAAAAATGCTATGAGAGCAACTTTTTCTGCTGAGACTCTTGATAATGTAATTGGTTCAACTTTAATGAAGATTACAGAATCAACCAAGAGTTTGATATTGGCTGTTGATTCTTCTATGGCATCATTCAACAGGATGTTTGGTACGGCAGGTCGTTTGAACAGCGAAATGTTCCAACTAAGCATTAACGCAAATCAATCAGGGATTTTGTTTTCTGAGAACATGGAGATAATGCAGGGATTAGCTGGTACATTTGATATGTTTAATGTGATTTCGACAGCAGCAAGAAAGTCTTTGACTGAAACAGCACAACAGATGTATATATTTGGTGTTGAATCACAAACTTCTGGTAAGTTGTTTAATGTATTGGCTAAGTCTTTGGGAGAAGGTTCAAGTCAAATCCAACAGACTGCCACAGGAATTATGGAATTTGCTTTATCAATTGGCGCAGCACCGGAAGAAATGGTCCAGTCATTTACCAAACTAATTCCTGAGTTTGTGAGATACGGAACTCGGGCCAAAGATGTCTTTGGGGCAGTTGCCAAACAGGCTAAAGCACTTGGTACAGAGATAGAAACATTAATTGGAATATCTCAAAAGTTTGACACATTTGAAGATGCTGGCACGACTGCTGGTAAATTAATGGGTATCTTGGGTCAGCCGGTTGATGTTATGGGACTAATGGAGATGGACCCGGAAGAGAAAATTCGCTCAATTATTGGAATGATTGAAGAATCAGGCATGCAGGCTGAACTCCTTAATAACAAGTTTGGTTTGCTTGCAATAGGTGATGTACTAGGCATATCAGCAGATGAAGCAGCAAAATTAGTTAGAGTTGGTATTTCCGGCTATAACGAGCTTCTTGCTAAACAAAAACAAGAGGCAATTAATGAAGAAAAAAGAGCTGAGCAGTTAAAAGCAGCGCAATCTATAGTTCAAAAATTCCAGCAAATGATACAAGAATTTGCTATTGAAAATGAAGATGCTATTTTGGGCTTGATTGACGGAATAAAAGGGTTTCTTCAGGGAATTATTGATGTGGCTGGTTATCTTAAAGGGGCATTTTTGCCCACTATTCTGGGCGTGTTGTTTGCACTTAAAATATTTGCCATGCGATGGACAGCTGTTAGTAAGGGCGCAGCCGCAAGTAATGCCGCCTTAAAAGGAGCAGGAAGCGCAGCCGCCTTTGCTGGTGTGAAAATGGCTTTAGTTGGTGGTGCAATTGCCTTAGCTTCAATTGGATTGGTCGCACTTATAGGATCCCTCAAAGATTTAACTGGTGAGCAGCTTGAAAAAGTGGCAATTGGCTTTGGAGTAATAGCCGGCTCTGTTTTGTTATTAGCCGGTGCGATGGCTCTATTGGCAAAAAGTACAACTCTGGGGATTATAGCTTTTGGCGCAATTGCTTTAGGATTGGCTGCGATTGCTTTTTCTTTAAATCTTATCAAGACAGAGGATTTGATCGCAGTTGGTAATGTGTTTGCTGGTTTAGGTGCTTTAGCTATGGCTGGTGGTAGTACTGGTAATGTTAGTAGTGCGATGGATGTGGTCTTAGATAAAGTGGATAATATGAAAAGTGATACGCTTGATAAGTTTAAAGCAGCTGCTGGTAGCAAAACTAATGCTAATTTTTCACCAAATCTTGTCGGTGGC
>MDTC01109885.1_pt1 | contig 15456 bp, 16 predicted proteins | sample 811181 | NCBI WGS metagenome assembly MDTC01 (sample SAMN05326644, study PRJNA326480) | marine metagenome | isolation source: seawater | place: Pacific Ocean: North | collected 2011
TATTATATTTAGAGCTCTTTTCCATAATTTTTGACCTTTATTTAAAGAACCACCTTCATTTCTTATTAAGTGTTTATTTAAGCTAAAAAGTTTCTTATCTTTTTTATATAAATTAATGATTTCTTTTATGCCAAATTTATTTGAATTATCAAATTTTTTACAAAGCAATCTTAGTTGTTCTAGGTCAATTTTTTCATCCACTGTCAGCCTTAAATTAGATAAATCTAAATTTAAAACTTTATTTATTTTTTTTACACCTTTTTTAAATTTTATAAATGGAGTTACATGTTCTTTATCAAACTTTGATTTTGCAAATTTATAGGCTTTTGCAAGTTCATTAAAACCAAATACCTCTACATCCAAACCATCAGGATATGTCGGGGGTTCAATATTACTTGCAAAATCAACCTTATTTAAAAGGTATAAATCAATAACTTCGTCAACTACTTTAGGGTCAATAACCGGACAATCTCCAGTAATTCTTACAATTATGTCCGCTTTATATTTTCTAGCTGCATAATAATATCTTTTCAAAACATTATCTTCATCACCTCTAAAGTAATTAGCTTTTTTCTTTTTCAGAATTTTGACTAAAGAGTTATCAGATTTTGAATTAGTTGTTGCTACAACAACGTTATTAATCTTTTTTGATAAAGCAATTCTTTTAAGAAGAATTTCAATTAAAGTTAATCCACCAATCTTTTGAAGAATTTTTTTTGGAAAACGAGTTGAATTATTTCTCGCCTGAATAATTGCTACAATATTTTTTTTATTCATGTGTTGATAGTTTTAATTATAGTTTTTTTAAGAGATTTATTAAAATTTTGTTTTAACCCACCTAAAACCTTAGTCATTCTTTTTATATCACATTTAAATCTTTTAATTTCATTAATTCTTGATTTTTTATAAATATATTTTAAATCAGAAAAATATTTTTTTAATTCGATTGTTATTTTATTTGTTGTAATTTCTTCACCTGAAGCAATATTTATCGGGCCAATATATTTTGAATGAAGACACCTATAAGTTAATTCAACTGAATCATAAACAGATATAAAGTCTCTTGTTAATTTTCCATTACCAAAAATATTAAGTTTCTTTTTTTTCAATAAATTATTTAAAAAAATAGCTACCACTCCAACTTCTCCAACTATCTTTTGCCTATCGCCATAAATATTTGAATATCTTAAAGACATATATTTTAGTTTATAAAATTTACAGTAATACTCTAAATATTTTTCAGTAAATAATTTGCAAATACCGTAAGATGTATCTGGTAGCTTTATAGCATCCTCTTTGACAGGAAAAATACTTTGTTTTCCATATACTGCTACTGACGATCCATAAAAAAATTTTTCAACATTATATTGTACTGATAATTTCATTAAATTTAGAGAACCAATAATTTGATTGTTTACATCATTAGTTGGAGATTCTTCTTTAATAGAGGTATTAATTTTTGCTGCCAAATGAAAAACAAAATGTGGTTTTACCTGCTTAAATATATTTTCTAGTTGATTTTCATCCTCAATATCAGAAAAAAAAAATTTAGCCTTACTGTTAAGATTTTTTAAAGATCCAGTAGATAAATTATCGATTACAAAAACTAAAAATTTTTCGTGTATTAATTTATCTACCAAATGCGAACCAAGAAAACCACATCCTCCTGTAACAATAATTTTTATTTTTTTATTTAACATCTTTAAAATTAATGACATCTCCAATTTTTTTATTTGTATTCAATTTTTTTCCAATAATTTTTTTTAACTCATAATATGTTAGAGATTTATCTTTGGACTTTAAAATATCAAAATGAGAATATTTTATCTTATTGTTTCTATTTAAATTTTTGTTAAAAACCATTGAAACTTGCATAGAATGACGATTTTTTAATTCTATTTTAGCAGGCTCTATAGTTTTTTTTCCTTGCATCTCCTCAGCTATTCGTATTTTTTTTACATAGTTTTTGAATTCATTTGGATTGAGGCTAAACCAATGATCGGGTCCCTTCATTTTTTTGCTTAGCGTAAAGTGTTTTTCAATGACCCTAGCTCCTTTAGCCACTGAAAGAGTTGCAGCAAGCCAACCCTTGGTATGGTCAGAAAATCCTACATCTAAATTAAATTTATTTTTTAAAGATGTTATTCTGTTTAATGAAGCAATTGAATTAGGAGTTGGGTAGACACTAGTACAATGTAATAATATTACTGATGATTTACCTTTTTTAATTTCATTAAGAGCATTAGAAATTTGTACTTCATCAGCCATGCCTGTTGAAAGAATAATAGTTTTAAATTTTTTTGAAAAATAATTAATTAGAGGTAAATTTGTTAGGTAGTCTGAGCCATTTTTGACTATAGATATTTTTCTTCTAATTAAATTGTCCGTCATTGAAACTGAAGTAGGAGTAGAAAAAATATTTTTACCTTTTTTTTTGGCAATTTTGATTAATTTATCAAGCCATTCATCTTTGAATTCATTTTTTTTACAAATATCAAAAAGAGATTTTTTTCTTATACCATCATTCCATTTTATATTTTTATTTTTTAAAAAATCTTCCGTCTTAAAATTTTGAAATTTAACTAGATCTGCTCCAGCCTTAAAGGCAGATAGCATACTTTTTTTTGCTAAAGAAAAAGAACCATTATGGTTTAAACCAATTTCTGCGATTATAATAACTTTTTTTTTAAGATTTAATTTTTTATCGTGATTTCTTTTTTTTAAAATTTTCATTATTTAAATAAGTAAAAATTTATTTTTCAATTGCTCGAATTAACCTAAAGGCCTCAGCTGCTTTGACACCAACCGATGCTCCTCTAGTTTTTGCTAAATACTTTATGTTCTCATATGATCTGCTATGTGGCCAAGGTCTCATTTCAGATTTATATTTACCCAATACTTTAATTTTTTTACCTAAATATTCACTTATATCGTTAAAATAGTTCGGTGCAAAATTTAGACTATCTCCTTGAGCCTGCCAGTCTGTGCTTGAAGGAATTTCAAATGTAAAAATTTGTTTTACACTACATTTTGGAGAGGGTCTGCAAGCAGTTATAGTGGCATTATTTACTATTTTATGGTCTAAATTTAAATCACCATGGTGATGGGTAAAAACAATGTCAGGATTAAATATTTCAATTTCTTTTTCTATTTTTTGAGTAATATTTAACATTGAAACAGTGTCAAGTTTTTGATCAGGAAAGTTAAGACAAACAACTTCAGATTTTTTTATAAAATTATGAGCTTTTTTAGTAGAAAGCATTCTTTGATTAATTTTTTTCTTTTTTTCTTTAAGATTTTCAATTAACCTGCTTGTTACACCTTCGCTAACGATAACAGTTTTAATTTTTGCCCCTTTATCGGCACTTTTTAATAAGGTTCCCCCACAGCCTAATATTTCATCGTCGGGATGTGCTACAACTACTAAGATTTTTTTCATAATTTTATTATTTTATTTTTAAATACAACTATTGATAGACATATATAGAATTTAATACTATAAATAGACTGTTCAATTGTTGAACATTATGACATATTTACTTAAAGCATTCAAGGTCATTAAACCTGATGAAAAATATAAAGTTGGAATAATATTTGTTTTTTCAGTTTTTGCTGCCTTTTTAGAGATGGTCGGTATAGCCCTGGCACTTCCAGTACTAACTATTTTGTTAGACGGGAATTTAAATCAAAATTATTTTTTTAATATAAATCTAAATTTAGAATTTTTAAATAATATAGGTAAAGATAATTTGTTGTTTTCTAGCTTATCATTGCTGGTGTTTGTATTTTTAATTAAAAATATTTTTTTATTTTTTTTTAATTTCTATAACTTTAAGATAGTAAACAGTATAAGTGCAAGAATATCTCAAACTATTTTTGATAAATATTTAAATGAAAATTATAATTTTCATTTAAACAACAACTCCACAAAGTTAATAAACACATGTGTAACTGTCGTAGATGGATTTAAAGACACATTAACTGCAATAATAATTTTATTTTCTGAATTTATAGTTCTAATGGGAATAGTTATATTGCTAGCTGTGGTTGAACCAAGAGGATTTTTCTTAAGTTTATTTTTTTTATTAACTTTAGGTTTAGCTGTATATTTTTTTTCAAATAATATACTTGTAAAATGGGGTCGGCAAATACTTGAAGCACATGAAAAAAGATTCTTATTTTTATCTCAAGCCTTTGGAGCAATAAGAGAAATAAAAATTTTTGATAAAAAAATTTTTTTTTCAAATAAATATTTTGAACCAAATCAAAACAAATATAAGATTTCTACGTTGCAGTCAGCTGTAAATAACTTGCCTAAATACTTAATGGAATTTATTTTTATATTAACTTTATCAATATTACTAATTTTTTTAAAATATAAAGGAGACACGAATAATGAAATTATTATTGTCATGGGCTTGTTTGCATTGGCCTCAATAAGAATTATGCCTTCACTCAATAGAATTTTATCCTCTTTTCAAATATTCAAGTTCGGACAGCAACCAATTGATGATGTTTATAAAGAATTAAGTAATTATAATTTTGAAAGTTCAAATAAAATAATTTTAGATGAAAAAAATATTGAGCTTGATAAGCATGAAATATTAATTTCTTTTAAAAATGTTTTTTTTAAATATAACAATTCAAACAAGGAAGTGTTAAAAGATATAAACTTCGAAATTAAAAAAAAAGAATTTTTAGGAATTATAGGAAAAACAGGTTCAGGTAAAAGTACCTTTATAAATCTAATTCTTAAATTGCTTGCACCTAGTAAAGGAAAAATAATTGTAAATTACTCAAAAGCAGCTTTTGTTCCACAAACACCTTATTTAATAGATGATACAATAAAAAATAATATTGCTTTGGGGATTGAGAATAAAAATATTGATTTAGATAATATTAAAAAATGCCTGCAGGACGTTCAATTAGAAAAGTTTATAGACACACAAATAAATGGTCTAAATAGTATTGTAGGTGAAAAAGGTACTAGAATATCTGGTGGTGAACTTCAACGTCTAGCCTTGGCAAGGGCCCTTTATATAAAGCCAGATATAATAATTTTAGATGAACCAACAAGTTCATTAGACGAAATAACAGAAAAAAAAATATTAGATATTCTAAAAGAATTAAGTAAAAAATTAACTATAATTCTTGTAACCCATAACTACGATAATCTTAAATACTGTGATAAGGTAGTTAGATTAGAAAATAATCAAATCGAAAAAATTAAATCATAACAATAAGGCTTTAAATATGAATGGAAAATCAATTTTAATTACAGGTGGAACTGGAAGTTTTGGTAAACAATTCACTGAACATCTTTTAAAAAAATATAAAAAAATAAAGAGATTGATAATTTACAGTAGAGATGAATTAAAACAGTCTGAGATGTCACAGATTTTTAGCGATAAAAAATATAAGTGCTTACGATATTTTCTAGGAGATGTTAGGGATTATTCCAGATTATCAAGAGCAATGAAAAAAGTAGATATTGTCATACATGCCGCAGCTTTAAAGCAGGTGCCAATGGCGGAATATAATCCTATTGAGTTCATTAAGACCAATGTGATGGGAGCACAAAATATCATTGAAGCGTCTTTAGATAACAACGTTAAACATGTAGTTGCGCTTTCTACGGACAAGGCTGCAGCTCCTATAAATCTATACGGTGCTACAAAATTATGTAGCGATAAACTCTTTGTTGCAGCAGATAATTATGCAGGGCAAAATTGTAAATTTTCAGTAGTAAGATATGGCAATGTATTTGGATCTAGAGGATCAGTTATACCTTTATTTAAAAAATTATCTAAATCTGGTTTCTTTCCTATCACCAGTAAAGAGATGACTAGATTTAACATCTCTTTGGAAGAAGGTGTACAAATGGTTGATTGGGTAACCAAAAATGCTATTGGAGGAGAAATATATGTTCCTAAAATTCCTTCGTATAGAATTACTGATCTTGCTAAAGCAATGAATCCAAAAAATAAATTAAAAATTGTAGGTATAAGAAGAGGGGAAAAAATACATGAAGAGATGATTACAGTTGGAGATAGTCAAACAACTTATCAATTAAATGAATATTATCTAATTTTGCCTGATAATAGTCCTGAAATATTTAAAAAATTTAAAAAACATTTTCCAAAAATTAAGAAAGTGAAAGAAAACTTTAATTATAGTTCTGAGAAAAATGAAAATTTTTTAAAAATATCAGAAATTGAAAAAATGATAAAAAAATTTTTCTAAAAAAATTAATGTCGAAAAAGAACTATTTTATATCCACTAACCTTGAGTTTAATATTGATAAAAAAAATAAACAAATTCTTGCCGGTGGTTGGTGTATAAATAATCATAAAAAAGATAATTTACAAAAGCATGATGTATTAGAAAATTTTTGGAGAAATAAAAAAAAATATAATAGTTATTATAAATATCTTCAGAAATTAAGCTTAATTTATTCTAAAAGACTGTCATTTTATTTAAATTCTTTTCATAAAAAAAAATTGTCAGTCAATTTTTGGAAAATAATATTAATGCCTTGGTTAACAATATATTTACCAGTATATTATTACAGATGGCTTGCTGTAAAAAAGATATTAAAAAGAAAAGATACAATTAATTTTTATGATTTATATAATCTAAAAAAAAATAATATATATGCTGATACTTTTGATTTTCACACTAAGACAGCATCAAACAAATATATAAATTATAATATTTTTTATAGCCTCATGAAGCATCATCAGGTTAAAAATAATAGAATTATCTTTCATAAAAAAAAGTTATTGAATTATGACAAGAAAATAAATTTAAGAGAAAATAAATTATTTTATTATTTATTTTCATTTTATAATAAAATATTAAATAGAATTCTTTATTTTTTTTATCATCGTAACAAAATATTTATTGAAAAAGCAGTTTTTCCTATAAGAAATAATATTGAGATGAACCTAAAATTAAATCAGATTCCAACATATCCCAATGATACGTTCAACAATTCTTTTGGTTATACAGGTTTATATAAATATAATAAAATAAATTTAGTAAAGAGAAGATCTTTTAATTTAGGAAAAAAAGTTAAAACTGACACTTTTATAAAATATATTGACTCTGTTATTAGAGACGATATTCCAAAATGTTTTGTAGAGGGGTTTGACAATCTTTGCAATTTTTCTGAAAAAATAAAATTCAAACCAAAAATAATTCTCTCATCGTATTATCATTATTTTAATGAACTTTTTAAAGTTTGGACGGCCTACCTTGTAGAGAGAAAAAAAACAAAACTTTTTATAGTTTCTCACGGTGGAGGGAGTTATTTAAAGAATCCATCTTGTCTTAATTTTGAAACAGAAGTAGCTGACATTAAAATTAATTGGCACAGGTCAAAAAAAAAGAAAGAAATACAATTGCCAGCTTCAAAATTTTTTAATTTTAGAAAAACTAAATCCTTAAAAAAAAACTCAATATGTTATGTAGAAGGACCAGTATCGCCTTATCCTAGTAGAATTGGAGATCAAATTATAGACAATGGAAGCCCGATGCTTAATTCTGAATTTTTGAAATTTTTTAAAAAAATTTATAAACCATTAAAAAAACAATTTATATTTATTCCAAGTAGTAATTATGGTGTTGATACCACCATCAATTTAAAAAATGATTTAAAATTAAGACAAATAAAAGAAAATAAAAGTTTTAAAAAATATAAACACACCTCTAGATTAAATATATTAAATTATCCGCAAACTGCTTTTTTTGAAAGCTTGATGATAGCTCCTACAATATTGCTTTATAAAAAAAATGACTGGGTATTTGACAAAGAATTTCTAAATTTTTATAAAAAATTTGTTAAACATAAAATTATTTTTCATGACCCTATTAAAGCGGCAAAACATGTTAACTTTATATCAAATGATATAAATGGTTGGTGGAATTCAAAAGTGATTCAATCAATTATAAAAGATTTTTTAGATCATACTTGCGTTGTGTCTAATTTTTCTTTAGAAATTTGGTCTAATTCACTTAAAACACAATTTAGTAAAGTTAATGATTAATATAAATTATTTTTTCTCATTTTTAAAAAAAAATCAAATAAATTTTTTTTCAGGTGTACCCGATAGCGTTTTAAAAGAAACAAAACCTATCTTTGAAAAAATGTCTGATAAAAATCATGTAGTAGCAGTAAACGAAGGTGTTGCAACATCAGTTTGTATAGGAAATTACCTATCTACAGGAAAATTACCATGCGTATATATGCAAAATTCTGGATTAGGAAACGCAATTAATCCACTCTCATCTATTGCTCACAAAAAAGTTTATTCTATTCCTTTGTTAATGCTTATTGGTTGGAGAGGTGCGCCAGGTCAAAAAGATGAACCTCAACATTTAGTCAAAGGAGAAATCACAAAGAAATTATTATCCAATTTAGATATTAAATTTTGCCAAATAAATAGCAATAAGGATTTTATAAAGCTGAAAAAAATAATAAATTATTCAAAAAAAAATAAAAAACCTGTTGCTTGTTTAGTAAAGAAAGGAATTTTTTATAATCCCAAAAAATATAAAAAGAACTTTGAAGTAAAAGGTATTTCTAGAGCTGTATTTATAAAACAACTCTTAAAAAACATTGTAAAAAATACCAAAATTGTATCATCTACGGGATACATATCTAGGGAACTAAATCAAATTAGAAAAGAAAATAAAATCAAAACTGGAAGTGATTTTTATATGGTTGGTGGAATGGGACACGCATCTTCTGTTGCTCTAGGAATAGCTAATAGTACGAATAAAAAAACAATTTGTCTTGATGGAGACGGGTCATTACTTATGCATTTAGGTTCTCTTGCAAATATTGCCTATTATGCAAAAAAAAATTATAAGCATATAGTGTTAAATAATTTTTCTCATGAGTCCGTAGGAGGACAAAAAACTAATATTGATAAAGTTGATCTTTCAAAAGTTTCTTTGGGTCTAGGCTATAAAAAATATTTTTACCTTAATAAAACAAAAGAAATAGATAAAAAGATTAAAATTTTTTTAAAACTTAATGGACCAGCTTTTTTAGAAGTAAGAATCAAAAGAGGCGCAATGAAAAAATTGAAAAGACCTGAAAATTTGATTTCTATAAAAAATGAATTTATGAAAAAAAAATGAAATCAAAATTTAGAAAAAAAATAAAAGTATTTGTCTCATTGAGCGCAGACGGCTTGCACCACGGACACTTAAATATCCTAATAAAAGCTAAAAAATACGGAAATATAATCGTTGGATTAATGACTGATAAGGCAATTAAGTCTTATAAAAAATCAAAACCATTGATGAAATATAATGATAGAAAAAAATTACTTTCTCATGTCGACTTAGTTTCTAAGATAATACCGGTTCACAGCTTAAATTTTGCTCAATTGGCAAAAAAACATAAACTTGATTACTGGATTCATGGAAGCGATTGGAAAAAAGGTGTTCAATGTTTGGCGAGAAAAAAATTAATAAAAGAAATGAAAAAATGGGGAGGTAAGGTGATAGATATTCCTTACACTAAAGGTATTTCAAATACTATTATAAAAAAAAAATATAAATAATTTATGTCAAAATTTATTAAAGACGCAAAAGATATTGATAAAGCTTTTAAGAATAGCACAATTAAAAACGTACTTTTCATTTCTGGAAAAAACTCTTTTTATAAAACTAAAGCTGATAAATTTTTTAAAAATATATTAAAAAAAAAAATAAATTTTTTTACTTTAAAACCTCAAGTGTTCCAGAGTTTGTTGAATTAAAAAAAATAATTAATTTTAAAGAAAAAATTAATCCAGAACTTATAATTGCAGTTGGGGGTGGGTGCGTTTTAGATTATGCTAAAATAGCAAGTAATTTTGACAACAATTCAATAAATGAAAAAAAAGTTATCAATTCTGATCTTCAAAAAAATTTAAGAAAAAAAATAAAATTATTAGCTATTCCTACAACAGCCGGATCAGGTGCAGAAGTTACATCAAACGCAGTAATATATATAAATAACAAAAAGTATTCTGTTGAAGGAGAAGGCATTAAACCAGATTATTATTTTCTAGAGCCAAGATTTCTGCAATCTACAAATTTTATTACAGATGCCTCCGCAGGTTTCGATGCCATAAGTCAAGCTGTAGAGTCTATGTTTTCACTTAAATCTAATTTAGATAGTGTTAATTACTCTTCTAGAGCTTTAAAAATACTATTTAGTAATTTTGAAAATTTTTTAAGTAATAAAAAAATTTCAAATTCCTATAATATGGCTCTGGGTGCCAATTTAGCCGGCAAAGCTATAAGCATCTCTAAAACAACTTTACCACATGCCATGTCATATCCTTTTACAATTAATTATAAAGTTCCCCATGGCCATGCAGTGTCATTAACTTTTAATAAATTTTTAAAATTCAATTATCTTAATTTAGATCAAAACACAGCCAAATTTTCTTTAAAAAATAGATTTGATATACTTTTTAAAATTACGAAAACGAAAAATATATTTGAATTAGATAAATTTTTTTTTAATTTAAAAGAGAAAGCTTTATTAGAGCAAAATTTTACTAAATTAGGGATAAATATTGAAAATGATTTGAATAAAATTCTTGGCGGTATAAATGATCAAAGATTAAAAAATAATCCAATTAAAGTGAAGAAAAAGGATTTAAAGCATATATTAATAAATCTATAATAAGTTCTTTACATTTAGTATGAAAATGCTTATTGTTCAAACATTGAACATATGAAGAAGAAGAAGAAAACTATTTATCTATCTCTTACGGCAGATACAATTCACCATGGCCACATGAAATTGTTGGAAAAAGCAAGAACATACGGTGATATCACAATAGGGTTAATGTCAAGCAAAGCTGTAGCTGAATATAAAAGAATTCCGTATTTAAATTTTGAGCAAAGAAAAAGAATTTTAATAAATTTTATTGGAGTTAAAAAAATAGTTCGACAAGAAACATGGGATTATAGTAAAAATGTAAGAAAATATAAGCCTGACTATCTTATCCATGGTGATGATTGGAAATCTGGACCTCAAAAAGAAATTAGGGAAAAAATTATTAAGGCCTTAAAAAGTTATGGAGGAAAATTAATTGAAATTCCATACACTAAAGGAGTTTCTTCATCAGCTTTGACAGAGGATTTAAACACTAACTACACGACTACAGATTTAAGAAGAGGGTCTCTTAGAAGATTATTAGAGGTAAAAAAAATTTCAAGATTTTTAGAAGCACACAGCCCATTGTCAGCTTTAGTAGGAGAGAAAACAAGTTATGAAAATAAAGGAAAAAAATATAGTTTTGACGGGTTTTGGTCTAGTTCATTAACAGACTCAACGGTAATGGGTAAGCCAGATAATGAGTCTTTAGATTTTACGCAGAGATTACAAACCATTGATCAAATATTTGAAGTAACAACCAAGCCCTTAATCATGGACGGAGATACAGGAGGCAAAAGTGAGCATTTCGAGATGAAAGTGAAATCAGCAGAGAGATTAGGAATTTCTGCGTTAATTATAGAAGATAAAAAAGGATTAAAAAAAAATTCACTGTTGTCAGATACTTCACTTCAAATTCAAGAAGATAAAAATAAATTTGCAGAAAAGATTCAAATTGGAAAGAAAGCTCAAACTAGTGATGAATTTATGATTTTTGCTAGAATTGAAAGTTTTATACTTGGAAAAAACATTAAAGACGCACTGACGAGAGCATACACTTACGTAGATGCGGGAGCAGATGGAATTATGATACACAGTAAGTCATCAGACCCTAAAGAAATTTTTGAATTTTCAAACAAATTTAGAAAGGTTTATAAAACAATTCCATTAGTTTCAGTTCCGTCAAGTTACAATCATGTTAAAGAAAATGTTTTAAAAGAAAATGGATTTAATATTGTTATATATGCAAACCATATGTTGAGAGCTTCGTACCCCTCAATGGAAAATGTTGCAAGAACTATTCTTAAAAACTCTAGATCTAAAGAATCAGACAATCAACTTTTATCAATTAAAAAAATATTAAACTTAATTCCTGGAACTAGTTAAGTTGATGATAAATTTTTTCTAATTGAAAATAAATTTGTAAAAAACTTAACATAAAATAATGAAAAAATTTAATTTAGATTACTGGAATAAATTTTATAAAAAAACTAAATTGACCAGAAAACCTACAAAATTTGGAAAATATTGTAAGAAATTTATTAAAAATTACCAAGGCCAACTTTACGACGTGGGTTGCGGCAATGGAAGAGATGTTTTGTATTTTAATCAAAATGGAATTAATTGCATAGGCATAGATAAATCTTTAAGTGCAATATTAATTTTGAGAAAAAAATTTATTCATTATAAAAATATTTTTAAAAATGCTGATTTTTGTTTATTCTTTAAAAAACAAATTAAAAAAAAAAAATTTAGCATTTATTCCAGATTCACATTACATGCTATAAATTATAAAAGAGAAAAATTTTTTTTTAAGAATATTTCAAAACAAAAAAATCTAGAATATCTATTTATAGAAACAAGAACATTGAAAGATAATTTTTATGGAGTTGGTAAAAAAGTTGGCAATCATGAATTTATATCTTCACACTATAGAAGATTCATTGACCCCGAAAAATTAAAGATAGTTTTAAAAAAAAATTTTAAAATTATATATTTCAAACAAGCAAAAAATTTTGCAAAATTTAAAGGCGAAAATCCATGCGTATTAAGAATAGTAGCAAAGAAAAAATAGACAAAAACTTTATTACAGTAATTAATTTATTAAAAAAAAATAAAATTTCTTATTGGTTGTGCCACGGGACTTTATTAGGAATAATACGAGACAATAAATTAATACCCTGGGATCATGATATAGATATTGCTGTATGGCATAAAAAAAATATCAGAAATAAATTTAAAAAGTTAATGATCAAAGAAGATTTTAAACTAAAAAAAAAATATTTTATTAAAGATGATCTTTTAACTTTTGTAAAGAAAGGGGGCAGGGAAGTTGATATTAATTTTTATCATAAAAAAATTATTGAATCAAAACAAATGGCTTACGTGAAATGGTTTGTTCCTAAAAATTCATTTTTAAAAACTATAGATGCAATATCAGTTGCAGAGATATATAGAGGAAAATTTGACTTTTTAATAAATAGGTTAAAATTTATTTCTCCAATATTTCATTTATTTAAAATTATTTTAATAAAAAATAATTTGTTTTATAAAACAGTTGGTTATACTCAACCACTTAATTTACTTAAAGACTTTAAAATAATTAAATTTAAAAATTTAAAAGTTTTAGTTCCAGTTTTATCAAAAAATTATTTAGAATATGTTTATGGATTTAATTGGAAAAGTCCTATAAAAAGTTTTAATTGGTTAAAAGATAGTCCATCAGTTAAAAAAATTTGAAAATGAACAAAATAAACTTAAAAAAAATATTTAATAATAAAAAGATTATTGTAACCGGTCATACTGGATTCAAGGGATCTTGGCTTACCTTCTGGTTAGAAAATCTAGGAGCTAATATACTTGGTATTTCTAATCATTTAAAAACTAGCCCATCACTTTTTAATTTAATTAATGATAAAAAAAAAATTGTTCATAAAGAGATAGATATAAGGAATCTCAATAAAATAAAAAAAATTTTTAAGAAATTTCAACCAGATTTTGTATTTCATCTTGCAGCCCAATCTTTGGTTAAAAAATCTTATAAAGAGCCAATTAATACTTTTGGAACTAATGCTATAGGGACTTTAAACATCCTAGAGTCACTAAAAACCATAAAAAAAAAGTGCGTAGCTGTCCTAATTACAAGTGATAAGAGTTATAAAAATTTAGAACTTAAAAGGGGATATCATGAAAGAGATTTATTGGGTGGAGTAGATCCCTACAGTGCTTCGAAAGCATCAGCAGAACTAATAATTCAATCTTATATAAACTCTTATTTTAAAAATAATAATATTTCTATTGGCGTTGCTAGAGCCGGAAATGTAATTGGCGGTGGTGACTGGTCTCATGACAGGTTAGTACCAGACTGTGTAAGATCGTGGTCACAAAATAAAAAAGTACTGCTAAGAAACCCAAGTTCAACAAGACCTTGGCAACATGTTTTTGAAGCAATCGGTGGCTATCTTCTATTTGCATCTAGGATCAAAACTAATCACAAGCTACATGGCGAAGCTTTTAATTTTGGACCAAATAGCAGTAAAACATATAGCGTTCTAGTCTTGATTAAACTAATGAAAAAATTTTGGAAGAATGTATCTTGGAAATTAATTAAAGAAAATAAAATTCAGCATTATGAATCAAGTCTATTAAAATTAAATTGCACTAAAGCTAATAAAAAACTCAAGTGGAAAAGTATTTTAAATTTTAATGAAACTATAAATATGACAGCAAACTGGTACAAAAAGTTTTATTCCGATAAAAGAAATATTAAAAAATATTCACTTGAACAAATAAAATCATATGAAAAATTAATGAAAGAAAGATTATGAAAGTTGTAATATTAGCTGGAGGATTTGGAACAAGATTATCAGAATATACAAAGACAATACCTAAGCCTATGGTCCAAATAAAAGGAAAACCATTAATATATCATATCATGAAACGCTATGCTCAGTATGGTTTTAAGGATTTCTATGTAGCTTTAGGCTATAAAGGTAATGTCATTAAAGATTATTTCAAGAAAAACTCATTTAATTGGAATGTAAAATTAATTGAAACAGGATTAAAAACAATGACAGGCGGAAGATTAAAAAGGTTATCAAAATATCTACAAAATGAAACATTTTTAATGACCTACGGAGACGGTGTTTCAAATGTGAATATAAAAAAACTTATTCAATTTCATAAAAAAAATAAAAAAATTTTTACGCTCACAGCAGTTAGACCACCTGCTAGGTTTGGAGTTATTAAGATAAAAGGAAAAATAGTCTCCTATTTTAAAGAAAAATCTAAATTAGATGAAGGTTGGATTAACGGTGGTTTTTTTGTAATTGAACCTAAATTTTTAAAATACATTAAAGGTGATAAAACTTTTCTAGAAAAAGAACCTCTGGAAAATGCTTGTAGAAAAAAACAATTATCAGCTTATAAACATAAGGGCTTTTGGCAATGTGTTGACACCAAAAGAGATTTAGAAAAACTAAAAAAAAGCATTTAAAATAAAATTTGAAAAATAAAATTAATATCTTAATCGTAGGTGGAACTGGTTTTATTGGTTATCACTTAGCAAAAAAATGTATAAAAAAAGATTGGAAAGTTACGAGTATTTCTACTCATAAGCCCAAAAAAATAAGATATATCAAAAAAATAAAATATGTTATTTGCGATATATCAAAAAAGAATAAATTAAAAAAAAATATAATAGGATCGTTCGATTTTGTTATTAATCTTGGCGGATACGTCGATCACACAGATAAAAAAAAAACCTTTCAAAGTCATTATATTGGGCTAAA
>MDTC01248421.1_pt1 | contig 15456 bp, 17 predicted proteins | sample 811181 | NCBI WGS metagenome assembly MDTC01 (sample SAMN05326644, study PRJNA326480) | marine metagenome | isolation source: seawater | place: Pacific Ocean: North | collected 2011
GCATTGGGAGCTAAAAAACATATTTGATGGGTGAAATTATTAGTTGAACTTGAAAATTCTAAATCAAATATAAATACAGTAAATGGCATTTGTGACATTTCATCAGCAGCAAATAAACCATCCATTGCAGTTACTAATTCTTTTGCATCAGATTCTTTTTCAACGGAAAAATTAAAACAAGCCCAATAGCCCTTTTCCTGAGAGAACATTGAAACTGAAACAAACATAAATAGTGTAAATAAAATACTTTTTTTCATAACGTTTTTTTTAATTTTAATTAAATATAATAAAAACATTCTATTAAAAATGTTTATTAATAATATTGTAATTATGTTGATATTGAAAATGATTTGTGTGTAAGTTATAGATGTGATGAAAGTGAGTTTGATGGAAAGATTGGGTTTATGATAAGTGATAGTAATGTTTATATAAAATTTTTTCCAAATAAAGAATAGAAAGGAGCATTAAATAAACTGTTTTGTGGGACTTTTGCGGGAAAGTCTAAGCTATAAAAATGATAAAAGGGACTCAATTTCTTGAATCCCTTGAGGGTGGAAGAGCGGTCTCGAACCGCCGACCTCCTGAACCACAATCAGGCGCTCTAACCAACTGAGCTACAACCACCATATATTAGCCGCAAATTTAAAGGATTAGTTAGATATAAAAAATTTTATCTAAATGGTTTTTATAGGACATTAATAATTCCCATAAAAAATTCTTTTTGAAAAAATAATTGCTAGCAATGATTAATAGGATTTGTAATTAGAGTTAGGGAAAACAGGTCTAAAACCATTAATACCACCTTTAAGTAAAGGCACTAAAGTATCACCTAAATCTGTAAAGTCATTCGTTCTCCAATCCAAATAAGCACTATATTCCTCATAAGAGTTCCAATCAGAAACAACCCACAATGTATTTGAATCTTCATTATAAGTAGAAACTAATGAATTACATCCTTTGTAATTTCTTGTTATATCCAAACCTATTTCTTTGTTGTCCATTGCTGCAAAAACCTCTTCTTTTTTTCCAGGTAAAATTTTAAATTCGGCAATAACTAAATTTTTATAACCAACATTATTCATCATTCCTCCTAAATCAAACCAATCTCCTCCATTTACTATTTTACCATCCTTAAATTCAAAAGAATGATAACTTGAAAGAATTGATTCTTTGCCAGTTTTTGTATTTATTGATTTCCAAGTACCGTATACTCTTGTACTTCCATCAGCTAAACCAGTTTCTGAGTCAACACCAGGTAACCAATAATTTGCAGTAAATTTCATATTATCAAATTGAGCTTGATACCCAAGAATTGCCGCTTTAACTTGCCCAATACCTGCCATTTCCATTCCATACCCAGGCATTTGCCATTGAATATCTTCATGTAAATATTTAAACATTTCTTCAGCATTTTCATCTTGATGTAACTTTAAATATTCTTTAGCCAAAGCTGTGTTTTTCTCAAAATCTATATGATTTCCATTGTTACATGAAGAAATTAATATGGTTATAGAGAATAGGATTAAAAAATTTTTCATTGATTAGTTTTCATAATTAATAAAACTAAGTTAAGTAAAATAATCTAAGATTAGTTTATGAAAATTCACAAACTAAACCTTAGGCATATCTTCTTCTTTTAATTCAGTAATTCTTATATTTAGACAGTGAAAAAAATAATATTACTATTAATGTTTATACCACTGGTTCTTAGTTGTTCAAAAGACACCATAATTTATACGCTTACAACCTCAGCTAACCCATCTGATGGCGGAACCGTCTCCCCAGCATTAAAAGATTACGAAGAGGGTGAAACAGTAACTATAAATGCATCACCCGCAGCTGAATATGTTTTTCAAAATTGGTCAGGAGCATCAGGAACATCTGAAACCACAAGTGTATTAATGAACTCCAATAAAACAGTTGTTGCTAATTTTATTAAAAAACAGTATGCTTTGACAATAAATGTTGAAGGAGAAGGAACTGTCAACGAAAAAATAATAAAAGTAGGATCATCAACAGATTATAACAGTGGAACTATAGTAGAGCTAAACGCTCTTCCTTTAACAGGTTATAGATTTGAAAACTGGGCAGGAGATTTAACAGGATCAGAAAACCCCAAACAAATAACTATTGATAAAGCAAAATCTGTAACTGCTGTTTTTGTTGAACAAAGTAAATCCCCAATTAAATATGGCAAAAATGAATTTTGGGGGAAAATTGTAAATTTTGATCATGATGTATTTTTTGCTGAAGATGTTTCTCAACTTCAAAGGGAATCTTTTTTATCAACACTTAAAATTACTTTAAAATATTATGAAAATTATGGGCCAACTGAATGGTGGATAATTGGAGATGACACAAGTGCAGCAGAAAAATTGGCTGTTACTTTTGCAGATTATAGAAATGAAAGAAACCAACTTTATAATAATGATTATAATTATACCAAAGAACGAGCTAATAATTATTTTCAATCTTATGTTGGTGTAACTAATGCAGGTGTAAATGGAGATAGAAATTTTGGGTTTCATTTAGTTATGTTTAGTGGAAAATTACTAAGAGGTGGTAATGATAATGAGGATTACTTAAAAAGTAATAAACACTTAACAATTGATACAGTAACTCATGAATACACCCATGTAGTACAATCTGCAAATTTGTTCAATGAAGAAATTGATAATAATAGACCGGATGGTGAAAATAAAAGAGTCGGTTGGGGACCAATTTTTTTCGTTGAAGGATCTGCGGTTTATTACGCAGAATATATTCCAAGAAAATTAATTCAAAATGGTGAAAACATTGAATGGGGTAATCTAAATACTGGACTACAAACTAAGATGACTAGTTTTATGGACGATATTCAAAAAAATATCAATTTATGTCCAGATTTTAATATTTGGGATGTTAATTATTCAACTCGTGAAACCTGTTCTCCTTACATTTTTGGAGCTTGGGGGGTAGCATACTTACTACACAAAGTTGATGATCAAGATAAATTTTGGAAATCCTTTTGGCCCACTATTGATGAAAAGGGTTGGGACTCTGCATTTGAAGCTAGTTTTGGAATCACCATGGATCAATTTAATAAAGAATTTTTAGAATTTTTAAAACTTCCAATTGAAAAACAATTGGAAATTATTCCAAATATTTAAGAACAAGTTTCCTTAAAATTTAAAAAACAAAAAATTTTATTTTATATCATTTAGGCTATTTATTCCAATAATACGATGCGTATTAAAACCTTCTGCATGTTCAACATTAATTAATCTTCCTAAATCAGCAGAGCGATTAATTACATTATCTAGAAAGTTTTTCTTACTTATTAGTGTTTCAGGTTCATCACTTCCTGGATTGTAAAACTGTGATTTATATTCCTTAACAGATTTCAACTTGGTGTCGATAAAGCCTGAAATATCAACCAAAAAATCTGGTGAAAGATTTCTCCATTGAATATAATGATAAACAGACTTAGGTCTCCAGTACAACTGATTTTTTTTATTGTGTGTAGTCTTAATTTTTATAAGTCCACTTAAAAAACAAGAGTCACTTACCAAACTTGCACCTTTTGGATGGTCTATGTGTCGATCCTCAATAGCATTACACAAAACGATTTCTGGTCTATATTTTCTTATGATTTCTATAACCTTTAATTGATGTTTTTCATCATTAACAAAAAAACCATCTTTAAAATTTAGATTTTCTCTTATATCAACACCTAAAATTTTAGATGCATTTTTAGACTCAAGATCTCTTATTTTTACATCTCCTCTAGTACCTAATTCTCCTCTGGTTAAATCTATAATTCCAATTTTTTTTCCGTTTGAAATTTCTTTGGCAATCGTACCTCCGCAACCCAGCTCAACATCGTCTGGGTGGGCACCAAAAGCAAGAATATCTAATTTTAAATCCATTATATTTTATTTAAAGCTTGATGAAGGTCAAATTCTAAATCTTCATAATTTTCAATCCCAACTGAAAATCTTAGCAAGCCATCTGATATTCCATACTTCAATCTCAAATCTTTTGTCATTTTAGCATGTGATGTTAAAGAGGGTACAGTGATAGTTGATTCTATTCCACCTAAACTTCCACCAGGTTTGATAATATTCAATTGTTTTGGAAAAAAATTAACCTTTTTTTCATTTTTTAACACAAAAGAAAGCATACCACCAAAACCTTTCATTTGTTTTTTTGCGATCTCAAATTGTGGATGATTTTCCAATCCAGGGTAGTTAACCTTAGATACTTTTTCGTTATTATCTAAAAATTTTGCTAATCTCAAAGCATTCTCATTTTGTGCTTTAACTCTCAAAGGAAGAGTTTTAATACTTCTTTCTAATAACCATGCTGTGAAGGCACTTAGATTACCACCATAATTAATTGAAGATTCAATTATTTTATCAATAATTTTTTTTGAGGATGCAATAGCTCCAGCTAAAATATCACTGTGACCTCCAAGATATTTTGTAGCGCTATGTATTATAATATCAATCCCAAATTCACTTGGATTCTGATTTACAGGACTAGCAAAAGTATTATCAATAATCGAAATTAGTTTATGTTTCTTTGCCAATAAATAAACCCTCTTCAAATCAATTATTTCTAGTAAAGGATTGCTTGGAGTTTCTACATAAATGATTTTTGTTTTTTTATTAATCACTTTTTCAAAATCATCAAGGTTTAAAGACTCAACCAATGAATAATCGATTTTAAACTTTTCAAATTCTTTTTGAACTAAATTAATTGTTCCTCCATAAAGTGAAGACTGCAAAACAACATGATCTCCGGACTTTAAAAAGGTAAACATTGAAGCACAAATTGCAGCAATTCCAGAGCCAAAAAGAAGGCCTTTTTCACAATTTTCGAGAGCTGCTATTTTTTTTGATAAGTTTAATTGATTTGGTGTATTAAAATATCTTGGGTAAGGCATCTGTTTGTCCCCCATATAATCATAGACTGTACTCATATAAAGAGGAGATATAGCTCCATTATAAATGTTATCTGTTAACTCACCATCATGAACAGAACTTGTGTTAAAACCTTTTTTTTTTCACCTTTATTCGCTTTTTATCCAATCTGTTATTACAGGATCGTCTGGTTTAACCCTTGGAGAAACAATTTTTTCTAGATATCCTTTTTTGTTCACAAGGTATTTTTGAAAATTCCATTTAACAAATGAGTCTTTGTAACCATTTTTATTTTTATCAGTTAAAAATTTATATAAAGGGTGCATTGCAGATCCCCTCACAGATATTTTTTCCATCATTGGAAAAGAAACTCCATAATTTTCTTTGCAAAACTTAGCGATTTCATCATTTGTGCCAGGTTCTTGCCATAGAAAATTATTGGATGGAAAGCCAACTATAACAAAATTTTCTGATTTATATTTTTTGTATAAATCTTCCAAAATTTCATATTGATATGTAAGACCACACTTAGAAGCAGTATTTACTATCATAATTTTCTTGCCTTTCAAACTAGCCATATCAAATTTATTACCGTACAGATCAGTGATTTCAAATTGGTGTATAGATTCTTTCATTTGTTTAAAATTTTGACATAATATTATTTGACAGCTGAGTACAGTTATTAATAAGTATATATTTTTCATAGTTCGCAAATATAGTAACTTAAACTATTTCTGCAGACAAACCTGCTTGAAGAAGTTTTTCACATCTTGGCTTTAAATCTGAAAGTGAACCAGATTTTACACTACATTTTCCTTTAAAATGAACAATTAAACTACATTGTTCAGCCTGTTGTGGAGTGTGATCGCAAACACTAATCAATGTTTTTATAACATGTTCAAATGTATTTACGTCGTCGTTATATAAAATTATTTCATTTTCATGTGCAGAATCAACAAGGGCTAATTCATCCTCTGATGTTTTTTCTTTAGTGCTCATACACACTAATTTACAAAAATTTAAAGTGAACTCTTGGATATCACAATTTTATAAAAATCGTCAGCATTAAGAGATGCACCCCCTATCAAACCTCCATCAACATCATCTTTAGAAAAAATTTCAAAAGCATTTGAAGGCTTTACGCTACCACCATACAATATTGAAGTATTGTCAGATATTTTTTTTCCATAAGTCTCACGGATACAATTTCTAATAAAAAAATGCATTTCCTGAGCTTGTTCTGGTGTTGCAGTTTCACCGGTACCAATTGCCCACACTGGTTCATAAGCTAAAATAATTTTTTCCCAGCAATTTTTTTCTAATTTTAGAACTGTATTAAGAAGCTGATTTTTTACAATATCAAAATGGTTTCCCTTTAATCTTTCATCAATTTGTTCGCCAAAACAAAAAATTATTCCCATACCTTTTTTAATTGCCAGATCGATTTTTTTATTCAAAACTGAATCATTTTCATTAAAGTAAACTCTTCTTTCAGAGTGACCTATCAAAGTAGTTTTAATTCCAATACTTTTTAACATATCTACAGAAACCTCTCCAGTGTAAGCTCCAAATTCCATATGATAGATATTTTGAGAAATAACCTCAATATCATAATTTCTTAATAAATCAATTGAATTCTTTAAAAAAGGGAATGCCGGAGATATCATTACATTAACATCTTTGGGAAATTTTAATTTTATAAGGTTTTTGATTAAACTATCAGTTTGCTCTAAATCATTATTCATTTTCCAATTTCCAGCAATAATTTTTTTTCTCATATTTAATTAATCAAGATTTATTTTAGGATCTAAATTCGAATATATAATATCTACAAAGATATTAATCAAAATGAATATAAATGCTATTGTAATTACTGCACCAATCAAAACTGGGATGTCTAAAGTATTTAGTGAATCAACTATTTCTTTTCCCAAACCATTCCAACCAAAAATATATTCAACAAATACCGATCCAGCTAACATACTAGCAAACCAACCAGAAAGAGCAGTAATAACTGGATTTAGGGAGTTTTTAAAAGCATGATTTCTTATTACTTTGTACTTGCTCAACCCTTTTGAATAAGCTGTAATAATGTAATTTTTTGAAAGTTCTTTTAAAAGTGAATTACGCATCATTTGAGAAATTACGGCAACTGGTCTTATACCTAAAACTATTGAAGGAAGAATTAAGTTGGAATACTGAACAGTTAAATTTTCTCCAAAATCATCCAGTTCATAAAGACTCCCAGTCATATTTAGACCTGTATATTCATTTAACAAGTAACCAAAAATCCAAACAAAAATTATAGCACTAAAAAAAGAAGGGATACTCATTCCGATAGTACTAAATATTTGTATAAAATAATCAACCCAAGTATTTTTATAAAGAGCAGAAAAAATTCCAAAAAACAATCCCAAAAAAATTGCAATTATAATTGACGAGAATGCAAGAATAACAGTGTTGGGTAGTGTATTTTTAATAATTTCAGAAACTAATACACCATTTTTTTGATAGGATTCTCTTAGGTAAGGTAATTTGATTACAAATTTGTTTTTTTTGAATTCACGTACAAGTATATAATTATATTTTTTTTCAGTTATAAATGAAATATTATTTTCATCTTTAGAATGTATAGAAATTGGAGACAAATCATTTAAATAATAAAAATATTGAACTAAAATTGGCTTATCAAATCCATATTTTTGTTTAATAATCTTCAATTGTTCAGAATTTTCGTTCTGACCAAGCATCATTTGTGCAGGGTCCCCGGGAAGAATATTGAAAAGAAAAAAAACTATACTAACAACTCCAAAAAGAGTTATGAGCATATTAAATAATTTATTTAATATCCAATACATTTTGATATTTATTTATTTCTCAAATGTATTAAAGCGAAAATAGAGTAGTTGATCATGTCTTGATAGTTTGCATCAATGCCTTCACTGACTAATGTCTTGCCTGCATTATCTTCAATTTGTTTTATTCTTAAAATTTTTTGGATTATTAAATCTGTCAGTGAACTTACCCTCATATCTTTCCATGCTTCACCATAATCATGATTTTTATTTTCCATCAAATTTTTTGTTTTTTCAATTTGAGTATCATATAATTTTAGAGCATCATCTAAATCTAAATCTGGAGTTTCAACAACCCCTTTTTCAAATTGAATCAATGACATTATTGAGTAGTTTATAATTCCAATAAATTCTGATTCTTGCCCTTCATTAACTTTTCTTGACTTTTTCATTTGTAGACTTCGTATTCGTTGAGCTTTAATGAAAATCTGATCAGTTAAAGAAGATAATCTTAATATTCTCCATGCACTGCCATAGTCCTTCATTTTCTTAATGAAAAGATCTCTGGCGTCAGAAATTACAATGTCATATTTATCGGATGTATTGATAGCTTTTTTTTATAAATTTCGTAGAAAAAGTTTAAAAATGTAGTTTACTTTTGTAAAAGTTATTAAAAATAATAAAATGACTATTAACCTAAATGGAAGTCTGTTTGATTTCAATGTCCCTAAAATCATGGGTATTTTAAATGTAACCCCAGATTCTTTTTATGATGGAGGAAAATTCAACTCCGATAAAAAAATTATCATTCACGTTGAAAAAATGTTAAAGGATGGAGCTGATATTATAGACGTTGGAGGATATAGCTCCAAACCCGGATCAAATAAAATAAGCTCTAAAACAGAAATAGAAAGAGTAATTCCAACCATCAAGTTATTGAAAGAAACATTTAAAGAAATTGTTATTTCTGTTGATACATTTAGGTCTGATGTTGCTAAAAAGGCTATTTCAAATGGTGCTTCAATTATAAATGACATATCCTCAGGTGAACTAGACAAAAATATGTTCAAATGTGTTGCTGAATTTGGTGTCCCATACATTATGATGCATATGCAAGGGACCCCTCAAACAATGCAAAAAAAACCTTATTATAAAAATGTAATTACTGATATCATAAAAAACCTCTCAAAAAAAATTCATCTTGCAAGAAAGCAAGGTGTTTTAGATATCGTTGTAGATCCAGGATTTGGATTCGGTAAAACGATAGATCACAACTACGAAATTTTGAAAAATTTAGAACACCTTAAAGAGCTAGAGTGTCCAATTTTAATTGGTGTTTCTAGAAAATCTATGATATATAAATTATTGAATATTAGTGCAAATGAAAGCCTCAACGGAACCACTTGTTTGAATACAATATCAATACTAAATGGTGCTTCAATTTTGAGAGTTCACGACGTTAAAGAAGCTAAAGAGGTAATCCAACTGACATCTTTTCTAAAAAAAAACTCTTTAACTCAATTTTAATTACTTTTACATAAACTTTAATAGGTTGGACAAATTCAATTATCTAAATATTGATTTCATAAGCATTATCGATGTTATTCTTGTTTGTATTTTACTTTATTATGTGTACAAACTGGTAAAAGGTACTGCTGCAATAAATATTTTAATTGGAATAATTCTTATTTACATCATTTGGAAACTTACTGATATTTTAAATATGAATATTTTCAGTAATTTACTTGGACAATTTATAAGTGTTGGAGTATTTGCTTTAATTGTCGTTTTTCAACAAGAAATTAGAAAATTTCTTTTGATGTTAGGTTCAAATAATTTAACTAATAATAAAATATACTTCAAGTATTTAAAAATATTCAAACCCTCAAGAGAAATAAGTAAAATGAATATTGATGAATTTATAAAAAGTTGTCAAAAATTGTCTGAATCTAAAACTGGAGCATTATTTGTAATTGAAAGAAATAATACCTTAGATTTTGTTAAAAACTCTGGAGACGAATTATATGTTGAAATTTCTACCCCAATAATTGAAAGTATTTTTTTTAAAAATAGTCCACTGCACGACGGAGCTGTTATAATTGATGGGAATTTTATAACAGCAGCAAGAGTTATTTTACCAATTTCCGAAAATCAAAATATAGATCCACGTTTGGGTTTAAGGCACAGAGCCGCATTTGGAATTACAGAAAAAACTGATGCAATTGCTTTGGTTTTATCCGAAGAAAATAAAAAAATAACTTTTATTAAAAATGGTGAAATATTTTCTTATAAAAACTTTGAAAATTTAAAAACTATGATTGAAGCTGAGCTAGTTTAGATTCTTTTTTAAATTGGACATCATAAAGATTTTTATAAAATCCTTTTTCTTTAGATATCAATTCCTCGTGTGTACCCCTCTCGACTAATTTTCCACTGTCCATCACAAGGATTATATCTGAGTTAATAATTGTTGATAATCTGTGAGCAATAATTATTGAAGTTTTATCCTTTATTATTTTTTGTATTGCATTTTGAATTAATTCTTCAAAATTTGAGTCAATCGATGAGGTTGCTTCATCTAAAATAAGAATAGACGGATCTTGCAAATAAGCTCTCAAAAAAGATACTAGTTGTCTTTGACCTTGTGAAAGCATTACTCCTCTTTCTTTTACATTGTAATTGTAACCATTTGGAAGGCTCATGATAAAATCGTGAATTCCAATTTTTTTTGCAGAATTGACAACCGAAGTGAAAGGAATATTTTCTTTCCAAAGAGTTATGTTATTTAGTAATGTGTCTGCAAACAAAAAGACGTCTTGTAAAACAAGTGCTATTTTAGACCGGAGAAAGTTTAATTCCAAATCTCTAATTTCAAAACCATTAATTTTTATTGAACCCTTTTGAATCTCATAAAATCTAGTCAATAAATTAATAATTGTAGATTTTCCTGCACCCGTGGCACCCACAATTGCAACTTTTTCACCTTTTTTTATGTTAAAATTTATATTGTGTAAGACTTGCTCACTCTTGTTATATGAAAAATTAACATTAGAAAATTCAATGTTTCCATCAAGATCATTAGAGTTGAATTTTCCATTATTGATTACTTTACTTTTGGTGTCCAATACTTTAAACACTCTGTTAGCAGCCACCATACCCATTTGAAGAGTGTTAAATTTATCTGCTATTTGTCTTAGAGGCCTAAACAACATTTGTGATAATTGAATAAAAAGAAAAATTATTCCTAATGTTATATTGGAATCATCTAAAACTAAATTTAAACCACCAAACCAAACAAGTAATCCGATTGTTATAGATGTCGAAAGCTCTGCTATTGGAAAAAAAATTGAGTTATACCAGACTGTTTTTAGCCATGCTTTTTTGTGCTTTTCATTAATGACTTTGAACTTTTTATATTCAATATTTTCTCTGTTGAACAATTGTACTATTTTCATGCCAGTCAATCTTTCTTGAACAAATGAATTAAGATTAGCTACTTCAGATCTTACTTCATTGAACGCAATCTTCATTGATTTTTGAAATTTTCTAGTTGCAAACAAAATAAATGGAAGGATTAAAAAAACAATTACACTTAGTTTCCAACTTAAAACTAACATCACAACGATAACAACTAACATTTGAAGTAAATCTGAAAAAATCATAAATAATCCTTGGCTAAAAATACTTGCAATTGTTTCCATGTCGTTGACTGCTCTTGTAACTAATCTTCCAACAGACGATTTATCAAAGTAACCCATTTTGAAGTTGATTATGTGTCTAAATAGTTTTACTCTCAAATCATACACTACATTTTGGCCCAAAAGATTAGCATAGTAACTAAACAGAAACATAAATATCACGGAAAAAAATAAATTTATAACCATTAATGATATTACATCCATAAAACTTTCAAAATTATTCACAGAAAGATATTCATCAACTGCAACCTTAATTAGGTAAGGAGTTATAATCGAAAGTAAAGAAATCAATACTGCAGAAAACCCAACAAAAATGAAAGTTGATTTATAAACCAAAACATAGTCCAATAGTCTTCTAAATAATCTTAAATCGAAAAGATTAGAATTTTTACTCATCAATGAAAATATTTTTTGGATAAACTATATTTTTAAGGTACAAGCCATGTGCAGGTACAGAATACCCTGCTTTCTCTCTGTCTCTACTTTTTAAAATCTCGTCTAAATAGTCTGTCTTATATTTTTCATTTCCTATTTCAATTAATGTACCAACTATTGCTCTGACCATATTTCTCAAAAACCTATCTGATGAAATTTCAAAAGTCCAGTGATCTAATTGGTTTGACCACTTGGCACTAGTAATTTTACAATTATATGTTTTTACATCAGAATTTGATTTTGAGAAACATTTAAAATCGATGTAATCATAAAGTTTCATTGCTGCTAAATTCATTTTTGAGAAATTCAAATTTTTATTTTTAAAATAGTAAGACTTTTTTTGCAGAAATGGGTTTTTATTTAAATTGATTTTATAAATATAGGTTCTTGAAATCGCATCAAATCTGGAATGAAAATTTTTGGTCACTGACGATACACTTTGAATGGATATATCATTTGGTAAAAAGGAATTTAATTTATGAATAAAGTCTTTTTGATCATTAATTATTGATTTTGAATCAAAATGAGCACAAAAATAAGACGCATGCACTCCAGCATCAGTTCTTCCAGCTCCAATCAAATCTATTTTTTCTTTTAAAATTAATGATAAGCATTTTTCAATAGTTTCTTGAACAGAAGATGAGTTGGGCTGTATTTGCCATCCGTGATAATTTGTCCCATCATATGATAATTCCAATAAATATCTCAATAGAAATCTTAATTTTGTTATAAGTTCAAATATACCCATTAATAGTATTTATACTAATCAATAAATTGAATTGAAAAAAATTTTAGTTTTATCCGACACACATAGTCACATAGATAATTTAATTTTAAAATATGCCCAAAAAGCTGATGAAATATGGCACGCAGGAGATATTGGAAAAATTAAAGTTTTAGATAAATTGAGTTCAGTTTCAAAAGTTAGATCTGTTTTCGGAAACATTGATGATCATGTTTTAAGATCTATAACTAAAGAAACGATTAATTTTTTTTGTGAAAAAGTAAAGGTTTGTATTACCCATATCGGGGGGAAACCTAATAATTATAACAAAAAAGTTAAATTACTGATAAAACAAGAAAAACCAAACATTTTTATATGTGGGCATTCACATATTTTGAGAGTCGAGTTTGATAAAAAAAATAATATGCTATTTCTAAACCCAGGTGCTGCAGGTGTACACGGCTTTCACAAAAAAAGAACAATGCTAAGATTTGAAATAGCAAATAATGATATTAAGAATTTAGAAATAATTGAACTTGGTGACAGATCAAAACTATCTCAACCTGTTTGAAGACCTAATTATTGACAGATCTTTTTTTATAGAACAAATAGATAAAAAAACCAAAATAAAAGATAAAATAAAGTAAATAATACCAGGGTCTTTAATTGACAACAGTATTGATCTTTCATCAAAAAAGTTAAGTATACCAAACAAAAGAGATATAATTATAAGTCTCAAAATATTAATCTGAATTTTTGGTTTTTTGAATAAAAAAATATTTATAAGTAATATTATTGTTGAAATTTCAAGAAAAAAATAATTTTCAATGTAGGGTCTAAAATATCCAAATATTGATTCAGATAGGGACATTCCAGGGTCACTATCCACCAAACTAAATAATATAGTATTCACAATAATTAAAAGTGTCATGTAAAATGAATGTGGCCTCTGAATCATTTTCTAAAATTTAGACCAAAATTATAACTTTATATTGATTTAATAAATAATTGTATATTTACTATGATTTTAGAAATCATTCCCACTATTACAATTATTTATTTACATCTCACAAAACAACTTAATCAAATTAATAAACTATAATGTTTGAAATATCTGCTCTCAAAGAGAAAAAAATATCTGAACTTCAAAAAATAGCTACTGAACTAGGTTTAAAAAAAGTTAACACACTGAAAAAGTTAGATCTAGCATATAAAATAATAGATCATTACGCCTCAAATCCGTCAACAAATAAATCTCAAAATCCTGAAGATAGTAAATCTGAAAAAAAAGAAGTTCAAGAAAATACTGAAGGTAAAAAAATCAAGGATAATATTAAAAAAGATCAAGCTAATAACCAAAATGGTAAGAACAAAATTCGATTAGAAAGAAATCATAACAAAGATAATAGAAACAGATATAAAGAACCTGACTTTGAATTTGATGGTATTATTGAAAGTGAGGGTGTTTTGGATATTATGCAAGAGGGTTACGGGTTTTTACGATCCTCTGATTATAATTACCTCACATCACCTGATGATATTTATGTATCCCAATCTCAAGTCCGTTTATTTGGATTAAAAACAGGAGATACAGTACTTGGTCATGTGAGACCGCCTAAAGAGGGTGAAAAATACTTTCCACTAATTAAAGTATCGAAAATTAATGGTTTAAGCCCAAACGTTGTAAGAGATAGAGTTTCATTTGAACATTTAACTCCACTATTTCCAAATGAAAAATTCAATTTAGCCGATAAAAATAATACTGTTTCAACCAGAGTAATGGATCTTTTCTCACCTATAGGAAAAGGCCAAAGAGGCATGATAGTTTCTCAGCCAAAGACAGGTAAAACAATGCTTCTGAAGGATGTAGCAAATGCTATTGCTGCCAATCATCCCGAGGTTTATCAAATAATTTTATTAATTGATGAAAGGCCTGAAGAAGTTACGGACATGCAAAGAAATGTAAAAGGTGAAGTTGTAGCTTCAACATTTGACGAGCCTGCAGACAGACACGTAAAAGTTGCTAATATTGTATTAGAAAAAGCGAAAAGATTAGTTGAGTGTGGTCATGATGTAGTTATTTTACTTGACTCCATCACCAGACTTGCGAGAGCATATAATACTGTCCAACCAGCATCTGGGAAGATTTTAAGCGGAGGAGTTGATGCAAATGCACTTCACAAACCTAAAAGATTTTTTGGAGCAGCTAGAAATATTGAGGGTGGAGGTTCGCTATCCATAATAGCTACAGCACTTACAGAAACTGGATCAAAAATGGATGAGGTAATTTTCGAAGAATTCAAAGGCACTGGAAATATGGAACTACAACTTGACCGAAGAATTTCAAATCGAAGAATTTTCCCAGCTATTGATCTAGTTTCCTCTGGAACTCGAAGAGATGACCTATTACTTGACGAAAACACCATTCAAAGAATGTGGATAATGAGAAAATACTTGGCTGATATGAACCCTGTAGAAGCTATGGAATTTATTAATGATAGAATTAAGAAATCTTTAAACAATGAAGAATTTCTTATATCTATGAATTCTTAAGTTTATTTTTTTAATGCAACTACGTGCCTAGAAAGTTGAGATTTAATATTTGCAGACTTATTAGAGTGAATGATATTATTTTTCACCAATTTGTCTAGCATTGAAGCAACTGAGGGGAAAAACTTTGAGGCTGCTTTTTGTGTTTTTAAATCTTTAAGTTTTTTAATCGCGTTTCTAGTCGCTTTGTGTTGAAGCCTATTTCTAAGCTTTACGGTTTCATTTCTTCTTATTCTTTTTATTGCAGATTTATGATTTGCCATATTTATTATTTAGTAGCCCGTAGGGGAATCGAACCCCTCTTACCAGGATGAAAACCTGGCGTCCTAGCCGATAGACGAACGGGCCAA
>MDTC01035426.1_pt1 | contig 15453 bp, 13 predicted proteins | sample 811181 | NCBI WGS metagenome assembly MDTC01 (sample SAMN05326644, study PRJNA326480) | marine metagenome | isolation source: seawater | place: Pacific Ocean: North | collected 2011
CTTTATTATTATTGAATACTTCGGTTCAGGCGCAGTCGCTAAATAATAAAATAAATAATGCAGTTCAATCAGTGCAAGATTCCATAAGGGATGTAGTCGAAGCTTCCGCGAGTGAAATTGACAAGGATGCTAATACCGCGCTTACAATGTTAAGGGAAGAAATAAGTGATTCAAGTCTAATTATCGATCAAGCATACGGTTATCTGGTATTCCCTAGAATAGTTAAAGTTGGAGTTGGGATCGGAATAGAGACTGGTGAAGGAGTACTTCGAATTAATGATTTAAGCGTTGATTATTATCGATTATCATCTGGTTCATTAGGCTTTCAGCTCGGGGCCCAAGCAAAAGGAGTGGTTGTTGCTTTCATGACCCAAGATATTTTAAATAATTTTAGAAATAATCCCGGTTGGAAAGTTGGAGTAGACGGAAGTATAACTATTATTGACCAGGGGCTTGGTAAATCAATTGACACAGATAATATTCTAGACCCAATTGTTGCTTTTGTATTCGATAATCGAGGCTTAATGTATAGCCTGACAATGGAAGGAACTATTTTTAACTTAATTAGTAAATAAGTTAATTAACTGTTTCTAGAATTTTACCTTCTTGACTTGCTCGAATATTAAACTGATCTTGCCATTTTGAGCGATGTGTTGCGGGCATAACTTGAACAGCAGTTACTTTATACTCAGGACAATCAGTTGCCCAGTCACTATGCTCAGTTGTCACGACATTAGCTCCAGTCTCAGGGTCATGAAATGTTGTATAAACTACACCAGGTTGAACACGTTCAGTAATTGTTGCAGTTAGTGTTATATCACCTTTTCTACTAGCCAGCGATATCCTCTCACCATCCTTAATACCTCTTGTTTCAGCATCATGCGGATGAATCTCCAACAGGTCTTCATGGTACCAGATAATATTATCGGTACGTCTAGTCTGAGCGCCAACATTATATTGGGTGAGTGTTCTCCCAGTAGTTAAAATTAGCGGATACTTTCTGGTAGTTTTTTCTTCTGTCGCTACGTAATCTGTTTCAACGAATAATCCTTTACCTCTTACAAAATTATCAATGTGCATTATAGGTGTACCTTTTGGTGCATTCTCATTACAAGGCCATTGAACACTTCCATATTCGTCAAGGAACTTATGGGAAACATTTCTAAATGTTGGAGTTAGTAGTGCGATTTCATCCATGATTTCAGATTCATTTTTAAAATCCATAGGGTAACCAAGTGCATTGGCAAGGTTCTGAGTTACTAACCACTCTGCCATGCCTTGCCTCGGTTTCATCACAGGTCTTACTCTATTGATTCGTCTTTCTGCATTTATAAAAGTCCCATTTTTTTCTAGAAATGATGTTCCAGGCAGAAATACATGAGCAAATTTCGCAGTCTCATTGAGAAATAAATCTTGAACCACAATACATTCCATATTACCAAGAGCTGCTTCAACATGTTGTGTATTTGGGTCTGATTGTGCGATATCTTCTCCTTGAATATACATACCTTTGAAATTTCCGCTGATTGCGGCATCAAACATATTAGGTATGCGATAACCAGGTTCTGAATCTAAAGTTACATTCCATACATTTTCAAATGCACCTCTGGCCTCATCATCTCCAATAGGTTGATAACCTGGAAGTTCATGAGGAAAAGAACCCATATCACACGATCCTTGAACATTATTTTGCCCACGAAGAGGATTGACGCCACAGCCAGAAAAGCCAATATTACCAGTTGCCATTGCTAAATTAGCCATTCCCATTACCATAGTAGAACCCTGACTATGCTCGGTTACACCGAGACCGTAATAAATAGCTGCCTTTTCTGCATTCCCATATAAACGTGCTGCACCTTTTATAATCTCAGCAGAAACTCCAGAAATTTTCTCAACATTATCCGGATTGTTCTCTTCCTTTATAATGCATTCTTTCCATGCGTTAAAAGATTCAACATCACACCTTTCATTTATGTATTTTTCATCAAATAGGTTTTCTTTAACTATTGTGTGTGCCAGAGAATTTATTATTGGTACATTAGTTCCTGGTAAAAGAGGTAAATGATAATCAGCTTTTATGTGAGGACTCTTTACTAAGTCGATTTTACGTGGATCAATAATTATAAGTTTTGCACCTTGACGTAGTCTTCTTTTCATTTGAGATGCAAAGACAGGATGACCATCTGTTGGATTTGCTCCAATAACTATAATTACATCGGCATCCATAACACTCTCAAAAGGTTGTGTTCCAGCCGATGTTCCAAGTGTTTCTTTTAATCCATATCCAGTAGGGGAATGACAAACCCTCGCACAAGTGTCGACATTATTATTATTAAAAGCAGTTCTCACTAATTTTTGTACAGCGTATACTTCTTCTGCGGTACATCGAGATGAGGTTATTCCACCTATTGATTTTCGACCGTACTTATTCTGAATATCTTTAAATCGTTTAGCGGCAAATCCAATTGCTTCATCCCAGCTTGCTTTACGCCATGGCTCTCCAATATTATCTCGAACTAAAGGATCTAGGATTCTTTCTTTATGAGTGGAATAACCCCAGGCGAAACGACCTTTTACACAGCTATGACCATTGTTAGCTTTGCCTTCCTTATGTGGCACCATTCTTACTACTTGATCACCTTTCATCTCTGCTTTAAATGAGCAACCAACTCCACAATAGGCGCAAGTAGTATCAACACTATGCTCAGGTTGACCATGATCAATAATGCTTTTTTCCATTAGAGTAGCTGTCGGGCAAGCTTGAACACATGCGCCACAAGAAACACATTCAGAATCTAGAAATGACTCACTGATACTTGCTGAAACTTTTGAGTCAAAGCCTCTACCTTCGATGGTTAATGCTAAGGTTCCTTGTATTTCATCGCAAGCTCTAACACATCTTGAGCACACAATACATTTACTGGAATCAAAACTAAAGTAGGGATTACTGTTATCTATTTCTGTAGTTAGATGATTTTTTCCTTCTAAACCATATCTAACTTCGCGAAGCCCAACTGCTCCAGCCATATCTTGTAATTCACAGTCACCATTCGCTGAGCAGGTAAGACAATCTAATGGGTGATCAGAGATATAAAGCTCCATCACATTACGACGTAACTTAGCTACTTTTTCACTTTGTGTTTTTATTTTCATGCCACTTTCAACAATTGTTGTGCATGAAGCTGGAAAACCTTTTTTACCCTCTATTTCTACAACGCAAAGTCGACATGAGCCAAAAGACTTTAGACTATCTGTGGCACATAATTTTGGAACATCCACTCCTAATTCCCTAGCTGCACGCATCACACTTATATCTGCTTTTACTTTAGTTGGCCTCCCATCTATCTCGATTGAAACAAATTCTTCGCATTGACTTGCTTGGGTGCCCAGATCTTCTTGTCTTGTTATGTTCATGTGTTTTTTTGTTTATCTTTAATATTAAAATCTTTGGGAAAGTAGTGTAGCGCACTTTTTACTGGAAATGGTGTCATTCCACCCATTGCACATAGTGAACCTTCTATCATGGTGTCACATAAATCATTCAAAAGATCAACGTTCTGGCTCTTATTTTGATCATTTATGATTTTATCGATAACTTCAACACCACGAGTAGAGCCAATTCGGCATGGAGTACATTTTCCACAGGATTCTATGGAGCAAAATTCCATAGCAAATTTTGCTTGAGTAGCCATGTTAGTCGTATCATCAAAAACAACAATGCCACCATGACCAATCATACCATCTTTGGCTACAAATGCTTCATAGTCCAACTCAATATCTAGCATTGATTCAGGAAAGTATGCACCCAACGGTCCACCTACTTGAACAGCATAAATAGGTTTTCCTGAAGCCGTACCCATACCCCATTTTTCAATTAATTCTCGTAATGTCATCCCAAAAGCTACTTCAACTAAACCGCCTTGTTTTATATTGCCCGATAATTGAAACGCTAGTGTTCCTTTTGATCGATTGATACCAAAAGCTGAATATACTTCCCCACCTTGGTCAATAATATCTGGAACTGAGGCTAATGTAACAACATTATTAACTACAGTAGGTTTACCAAAGAGACCTTCAAGTGCAGGCAGAGGAGGTTTATACCTGATCATTCCAGCCTTACCTTCAAGGCTCTCTAACATAGCTGTTTCCTCACCACATACATAGGAGCCACCACCAACATGGATATCAATATCAAAATTGAAGCCACTACCCTGAATGTCATCACCAAGCCAATTATTCTTTTTTGCTAATTCGATTGCTGCAGTAAGTATTTTATATGCATTTGGGTATTCGGAGCGAAGATATATATATCCTTTATCAGCACCAACAGTAAAACCTGAAATAGTCATGCCTTCAATTAAAGCAAGTGGATCACTTTCCATAAGTATTCTATCTGAATATGTCCCACTATCTCCTTCATCTGCATTACAAGCTATATATTTCTGTTTATTTTTTGCATTAGTTACAGTCTCCCATTTAATAGCCGTAGGAAAACCAGCCCCTCCTCGACCCCTTAACCCAGATTTAGATAATTCTTTAAGGACATGAGAGGATCCTTTCTTCAGTGCAATACCTAACCCACTAAAACCCCTATTTTCGATATATTCTTCAATGGATAAAGGGTTGATAAGACCACATTTTCGGAATGTCCATCGTTGTTGATTTTTTAGGAATGGGATTTCAGTTGTTTTTCCTAATTTTAATGAATGTGATCCACCATTAAGAAAATCAGCATTAAAAAGTTTATCCACATCTTCCTCGGTAACAGGACCATAAGCAATTCTTTCACCTTTAATTTCGATCTCAACTAATGGTTCCAACCAGCTCATTCCCCAAGTTCCATTACGAGTTATAGATACTGGAATATTATTTTTTTCCGCATTTTTTTTTATTTTTACAGCGACTTCGTCACTACCCATTGAGAGTGCCGCGGTATCCCTGGAAATGAAGATATTAGTAATTTCTTTCATCAATCGCGATTCACTATTTTATCAAATTTATTTTTATCGACTTTGCCAAAAACTTTATCATCAATCATTATGGCGGGCGCACATGCGCAATTACCTAGACAATAAATTGGTTCCAGCGTGTAATTATCGTCCTTTGATGTTTCATGCATTTTGATACCTAAGATAGATTCAGCATGCATTGTTAATTGACGACTACCCATTGCTTGGCAAGCTTCTGCTTGACAAATTTTTATAATTTTTTCACCTGCTTTCGTTGTACGAAAATCATGATAGAACGACACGGTCCCATGGACTTCAGCATTTGATAGATTAACCTCTTTTGCGATTAATCTAATGGCATTTTCATCAATATAGGAAAATTTCACCACGAGCGCATGCAATATCTGTACCAGTAATTCTGGTTTAGCACCCACTTTGTGAATAATTTCTAATGCTATTTTTTCATTATATTTACAGCTCATAATATCTCATACTATTAACATGTGATTCTATGGTCACTTGAGTAAGTGTTAAATTTATTCCCTCTTAAAAAACCAACTAAAGTAACCTCAAATTCTTTAGCTAAGTTGATCGCCAAACTTGATGGTGCGCTTACAGCAGCTAGAATTGGTACTCCAGCAACAATAATCTTTTGCATTAATTCAAAACTAGTTCTACCAGATACAATTATACCTAAATCGTTAGCTGGAAGCTGTTTTCTCTTTAGTAATGCACCAATTACTTTATCAACTGCATTGTGCCGACCGACGTCTTCACGAACAAGAATTATTTCACCATGTGCATTAAAGACAGCTGCTGCATGTAAACCACCTGTTTCTCCAAATATAATTTGCTGAGCTCTCAGTTTTTTTGGTAATTCTGTAAGCTTGGAATGCTTGATGGAAAATTGACTTTTAGAGATTTTACAACCTTGGTTGTAAATTGCCTCAATTGAAGTTTTTCCACAAACACCACAACTTGAGGTTGTATAAAAATGTCTTTCCAGTTTCTTGATATCAAGATTAGCCTTGGAGTTGAGTGTTACTCGAATTATATTGCTTGTGCCACTATCCTGATCAACCTTCCCAATTTCATCAATTGCAGCTATATCATCGCTGTATTCAATAATTGATTCGCTAAATAGAAAGCCTATTGCAAGATCTTGATCATGCCCGGGAGTGCGCATTGTAATTGATATGCTTTTTGCTGCAGACAAACTCTCTGTATTTGAGCAGATTTGAATTTCCATGGGCTCTTCAATAGCTACTTGATCGAACGCAGATGAATTATCAGAATCACTATATTTCTTAATTTTAATTTTTTGACTGCGTTTTATATTCATAAACTTATTATAGTATGGTTTAGGTTGATCTAGTACTTAATCGATTATTCAAGTTTTTCTAGATTACTAATATCATCATTTGATATATCTATTATTACTCCCTAATAAATATTAGAATATATTAATTATTTGTCCTGGAGTAACTCAAGTGTTCGAAAAGTTTTCGCCTATTCCACCTGATCCAATATTAAAATTAATTGCTGAGCATAATAATGATGTTCGAGCAAATAAAATTGATTTAGGGGTTGGTGTATACAGAGATGCTTCAGGAGTAACACCTATAATGAAAGTTGTGAAAGTGGCAGAAGAGTATTTACTTAATAAACAAAAATCAAAAGCTTATATTGGATTGGCTGGTGACACCGCATTCAATCAAGCAATGCAAGATTTAGTACTAGATCAAAGTGTTACTGATGATAGTCATGTCACCATTCAAACTGCTGGTGGCTCAACATCACTTCGTGTTGCGATTGAGTTAATGAAAAGATCTTCGAATAAGGTATCGGTATGGGTTAGTGAACCAACCTGGAATAATCATATTCCGATTCTTGAAAGTGTTGGTATAGGTATACAGAAATATCCATACTATGACGACAAAAAAAATATTATCGATTTTGATGCCATGATGGAATGCTTGAAAAGAATTCCAACTGGCGATGTTATTCTGCTCCATGCATGCTGCCATAATCCAACTGGAATGGATCCAACTCACGAGCAATGGTCAGAGATTGCCAAAATCATAGCAAAGAGAGGGATAATCCCTTTTATTGATAATGCTTATCAGGGTTTAGCAAATGGATTATCAGAGGATGCTTTTGCTATTAAAATAATGAAAGAAAATGTTAGTGAGATGTTAATTTCAAGCTCTTGTTCAAAAAATTTCGGTTTATATCGAGATCGATCTGGAACATTGACTATTATATCAAACAACCCTAAAAATAATTTAAGTGCGCGCAGTCATCTTTTGAAAATTGTCCGCACAATGTGTTCTGTCCCTCCAGATCATGGGTGTGCGGTTGTAAGTCATATATTAAACGACATAGAACTTCGCAAGAGGTGGATTAATGAATTGAGTGAAGTGAGAAATCGCCTAAAATCGATGCGCGTAAAACTAAGCGAAGCATTGAATGCGAGGGGGGATGACTTTGATTCTTCGCATCTTATTAGAGCAAATGGGATGTTTTCTTATCTTGGCGTAACTCCTGAACAGGTAATAGAATTGAAAATTAAACATGGCATATATATGGAAGGTGCGGGACGTATTAATGTGGCAGGTATAACTGAAGAGAATGTTAATTTACTCGCTGATGCAATTATCGATGTAGTTTAATTTAAAAAGAGTACTTTATTATTTCTGTCTAAATTGAGATTTTTTGCCATCCCACTATTCAACTCTAAAACATATTGCACTGGTTCTGTTGATCTGATTGATTTCAGAGACAGTGGTTCTGTTGTGTGAGCGATTGAAGAAACAACCCCTCCATTTCTTATAAAAATCATATCCAAAGGAATGAGAGTATTTTTCATCCACATAGCTCTCATTTTTTCTTCTGAATAAATAAATAACATACCAGTATGCTCGGGCAATTCCCGAATATGCATCAGACCCCTTGATTGTTGCTTTGGGTTTTCAGCCAACCAGACTCTAAAATGAGCGCATATTATATTTGAAGAGATAATTATACTTTTTTTGTTAAAATCTCTATCAAGTTCGTCGTTCGAAAAAACTACTGTGCTTAGTAAGAGTAGAGCGAGTGAAAGAATATTTTTTTTTACGTTATTTTTCATTTTTTGAAAATTATCTTATTTGATATTTAATCCCATAGCATCTTTAGTTTAAAATAAATATGATTTAGATAATATGAAAACTATTTTATTTCAGGAGTAAATGCATGACGGTATTAAAAGAATTACAGCAACTTGAATTGCATACGGCTAATTTAATAATTGGTCAATCGAAACTAATTAATCGCATGCTCATCGCTTTATTGTGTGATGGGCATTTGTTAGTTGAGGGAGCTCCAGGTTTAGCAAAAACAAGAGCGATCAAAGTACTTTCAGATAGTATTGAGGGTAGTTTCAATCGATTGCAGTTTACCCCAGATTTATTACCTGCTGATCTAACGGGTACTGAGATATATAGACCTCAAAAAGGAACTTTTGAGTTTCGTGAAGGTCCTCTATTTCATAACTTAATACTTGCAGATGAGATCAATAGGGCGCCCGCCAAAGTGCAATCCGCTCTCTTAGAGGCGATGGAGGAGCGTCAAATAAGTGTTGGTGATAAAAGTTATGAGTTATCAGATTTATTTTTGGTAATGGCCACTCAAAATCCAATCGAGCAGGAAGGCACATATCCATTACCTGAGGCTCAATTGGATCGATTTTTATTACATGTTGAGGTTGGATACCCTTCATTAGAGGATGAGCAGAAAATTTTGACTCTGAATAGGGATGAAGCTAAATCAAGCGATAAAAATACATTTACACCATCAAAACTCTTGACCAAGGAGTCTATATATCATGCACGGCAAGAAATATTAGCTTTACATCAATCCAATGAATTAGAAGAATATATAGTAAATTTAGTTGTAGCAACCAGAGATCCAGGAAAAGTAGATCAAAGCTTGGCTGAGCAGATATTATACGGAGCCAGTCCAAGGGCTTGTATGGGTATTGACCGTGCAGCTCGAGCTTGCGCTTGGTTAAAAGGTAAAGATTTTGTTGGTCCTGAAGACATTCAAGAGGTGGCACCAGATGTACTAAGACATAGATTAGTTTTAAGTTTTGAAGCAGAGGCAGATGGCATAACCTCCAATCAGATTATTGCTAAACTATTAAATAATATTGGTGTCCCATAGTACTTCAGGTTTGATATTATGTTGCGAACAAGAATATTGAATGATGCCTCTCCAGCCAGAGTTAGCCAAAAGGATTTAATTGCTTTAAGCGCTCCTGCGAAAGTGATACCTCTTGATGCTGTTAACATTAAATCACTGCAAGCCGGTTCATACATATCCCTTTTTAAAGGGCGAGGCATGGAGTTTGATGAATCAAGGCCATATCAACCAGGTGATGATCCCAGGAACATTGATTGGCGAGTAACTGCAAGAAGCAACCAACCTTATACTAAGCTATATCGTGAGGAGAGAGAAAGGCCTGTTTATGTAGTCACAGATTTAAGAAATAATATGCATTTTGCGACTCGTGGCCGCTTCAAATCAGTGACCGCTAGTTATGTGGCGAGTTGCCTAGCATGGGCAGCGCATCATCGAGGAGATAGATTAGGTGGAATTATTTTTGGTGACAATTCCTGTACTGAGATAAGACCAAAAATGGGCCGACGAGCAGTATTACGATATTTACACAGCATTGCAGAGCATCCTGATTGGGATCTTTCTCATGCATTGGGGCAATCCAATCAGTATGAAACTTTTCTAAGGGCAATTTCAGCTCTCAGGAGAGTTGTCAGGCCGGGCAGTTTGGTAATCATTATTAGTGATTTCTTAGGATTTCGTGAAATGTGTTATGCCATGTTGGCAAAACTCTCACAACATAACGAATTATTAACTGTTTCTGTTAGTGATCCCATTGAGATGAGTCCTCCTCCGCCAGGAAATTATCGTCTTGTTTGTGGTGATCAAGAAAGATCAATAGAAACATATTCGACACAAGCTAGAAACGAATATTCCGAAAAATTTAATCAGCGCCAGGAAGAGCTATCTTCTTTTTTTCGACGTTATGGGATTCATAATATTTCAATCTCCACTGATCAGGATCCAATTGATGCAACAATAAATTCCCTTGGTAAGCGCGTTAACTGAGAAACAAGAATGGATCCAACTACTATTCCAATAAAAGATTTAAGATACCCGCCAGAATTGGAATGGTGGCCTTTTGCTATTGGGTGGTGGTTAGTTATTATTATATTAGCCTCAATTAGTTGCTACTTGGGATATAAATTATATCGACGGTGGCTTGAGAATCAGTCTCGAAGAATAGCGCTTTCGAGATTTAAGGATATTCAGAATGAGTATATTGAATCTGGCGATTCACTCATTTTAGTGAAGCAACTATCTACTTTGTTAAGGCAAACATTCTTGGCGTATTTTCCGCGCGATGAAGTCAGTAGTTTAGTCGGGATAAAATGGCTTAGTTTTCTAGATCAGAGTCTTAGTGAAAATTTCTTTACCGAGGGAGTGGGTAAAAATTTAGCATTAGCCCCATATCAAGATAAAGAAAGATTAGATCAGATAGATATGGAACGATTATTGGAAGTCGTAAAAATTCGAATAAAAACACCAATTAAGAATGAGGGTATAAGTTAATGTGGACATTAGCATGGCCTTGGATGTTAATGGCTTTACCACTTCCCCTATTAGTAAGGCGGTATTTACCCGCATCTCAGGAAACGAATGAATCAGGATTAAAAGTTCCAAATTTTGATATTTTCTCAGCATTAATGAATAGAGCCTCAAGAGAACAGTTCTCAAATATGCGCCTGTGGTTTGGATTATTAGCATGGAGTTTATTAGTATTAGCCAGTGCAAGGCCGGAAAGAGTTGGTGATGAAATTGAAATTCCTGTATCTGGAAGAAATTTAATGTTGGCGGTGGATTTATCTGGAAGTATGGATGCTAAAGATTTTGAACTTGGTGGAAGGCGTGTAGATCGATTAACAGCAACCAAAGCTGTTGCAAGTGATTTTATATCGAGACGAAAAGGTGATCGTATTGGACTTATTTTGTTTGGAGAGCAAGCTTATTTACAGGTTCCATTAACGCTCGATCGTGAAACAGTTAAAATTTTACTTCTAGAATCATTTATTGGTTTAGCTGGCGAAAAAACTGCGATTGGAGATGCTATAACGCTCGCGGTAAAAAGAATCTACGACCAAGAACAAACAGCAACCGAACAGGTTTTAGTTCTATTAACTGATGGTGCAAATACTGCGGGAGAGATTAATCCATTAAAAGCGGCAGAATTAGCACAAAACATTGGTTTACGAATATATACTATCGGTATTGGTGCTGATCAAATGGTTGTCTCTTCACTTACTGGCGGTCTCAGGAGAGTCAATCCGTCAGCCGATCTTGATGAGAAAACATTACAAAATATTGCAGAGAGAACTGGTGGAAGGTATTTCAGGGCCAAGGATACAGCTGCTTTGCAGGATATATACCGCTTACTTGACGATATTGAACCGGTTCCAGAACCTGAGGCTGGCTTTAGACCTGTGCAGCCTTATTTTTTTTGGCCTCTGGGGGCCTCATTATTTATTACATTTTACTTATCGCTAGGGAATCTTTTAGCTAATGGAGGTTTGATAAGATTACGTGAGGCTATTAAATTATGAATTTTGCGGATTTTCATTTTCTTAGATCAGAGTGGTTAATCCTTCTACCAGTGCTTTTAGCATTAATCTATTTATTTAAGAAACAAATATTATCATCGGGTAATTGGCATAGCTTAATTGAGCCAGATTTAATTCCATATGTCTTATCAAGACACCAGCTACAAGAAAATAAATATAAATGGTGGTTAATTTTCTTTACAGGAATGCTGGTGATACTCTCACTTTCAGGCCCAACATGGGAAAGAATTGAACAACCAGCTTTTAGAACTGATCAATCACTTGTCATTGCCTTAGATTTATCAAGATCAATGAATGCTCAGGATATGAATCCAAATCGAATCACAAGAGGAAAATTGAAAATCTTAGATATTTTAAAGAAGCGTCAGGGAGCACAAGTTGCTCTTATTGTATATTCTGCTAATGCTTTTACAGTTACTCCGCTCACAACAGATTCAGAAACTATTGCATCTCTTGTTGGAAGCTTAGATACAAATATAATGCCAAGCAGAGGAAGTTACCCTGCTGCAGCTATTGACAAAGGTTTGCAATTATTAAAGCAAGCCAGTGTAGTTAATGGTGAGATTCTTCTGATAACAGATGGGGGAAGTTCATCAGCAGCTTTAACCTCAGCCACGAATTTGAAGAATGAGGGATACTCACTATCTGTATTGGGTGTGGGAACTATGGAAGGTGCTCCTATACCTGAAAATGATGGTGGATTTATTACGGATAGGAATGGTCAAATAGCGCTTGCAAGGTTGGATAGAGAGGGTTTAAGTGAATTAGCTCAAATCGGCGGTGGAAAATATATCAATATGACTATTGATGATCGAGATATAGATTTGCTTTTAATGAACCAAGCAACCTCGCATAGCAATAATGAAGAATTACTTGCCACGGACCAGTGGAATGATATTGGGCCTTGGTTTTTATTGATTGTTGTTCCAATTTCGTCTTTAGCCTTTCGAAGAAGATGGATTTTTTAAAATTATGCTTAAATTAATTCTATTTCTGATGTTATTTTTGAGTCATTCATTATTTGCTAATGCATGGAATGATCTATGGTATACAAAAGATCAGCAGGCAAAAAAAGCATTAGATCTTGGGGATACTGAAACAGCAATTAAGTTGTTTGAAAACTCATTTTGGAGGGCAACTGCTGAATATAAGGCTGGTGATTTTTCTGCCAGCGCTGAATCTTTTAGTAACGAGTATAGTAAAAATGGATTATATAATTACGCTAACTCTCTAGTTAAATTAGGTCAATTTCCTGAGGCATTAGAGGTTTATGAGAGAGTAATAGAAGGGCAACCAGATGCTGTGGATGCTATTTACAATAGAGATTTAATTAAGAAATTAATAGAAGAGCGAGAAGATAACCAGAATGAATCTGAGTTAAATCAACCCTCAGATGAAAATAAGCAAAGTGATCCTAGTGAAGAACAGACAGATGATGAATCACAGAGCTCAGATTCACAGCAAAGTGATGATCAATCCTCGAGTGAGAGCGATGAGGAAGGAAATATTAACCAAGAAGAGATGAATCAGGATGATTTAGATGCGCTAGAGCGTGAGCTAAAAAAAGCTCAGGAAGAAGCTGACCAAAATGAACCAGATGATTTAGATCAGATAATGAGTGCCGAACGAAGGTCAGAGCAGGAACAGGAGCAGGCGATGGAGCAATGGTTGAGGAGGATTTCAGATGACCCAGGAGGACTCTTGCGTCGTAAATTCAGATACCAATATCAAAGACAAGGTTTTGACCAAGACGGTAATCAGTTATGGCCTGATGATGGAGTGCAACCATGGTGATGCAGAAAATTAATTATATTAAATCTATAATTATGAATATTTTTGGCATAATTTCTTATGTCACTATCGGAGCTGTAATTTTTGTAAATATCAGCCTGGCATCAGTAATTGCTACTATTGATCGACCTCAAGTTGAGTTAAATGAAACTTTTACATTAAAAATTATAGTCGATACGGCAATTGATGAAGAACCAGATGCTAGTGCATTAGAGGGAGATTTTTTTGTCGGTTCAAGAAGTCAATTAAGTAATACAACTATTATTAATGGTCAAATATCACGAAGCAGAACATGGACCTATGCATTAATGGCAAAGAGACCAGGAAAATTAATTATTCCTCCTGTGATTATTGCAAATGAGAAAAGTTTGCCAATCGATATCCTTATTACTCCCCAATCTGAAGCAATCTTGGGTGAGGCAGATATTTTTGTTTCTGCTGAATTAGATATGAATGAGAATTATGTTCAGGCTCAAACTTTATTAAAAATCAAAATATATAGAATGGTGCAAACTAGGCAACCTAGACTATATGAACCAGAAATATCTGGCGTTGAGACTCTTATTGAGATTGCTGGGGATGATAAAAATTATGAATCAGTAATAAATGGAAAAACTTATGATGTTATTGAGAGAGTTTATGCATTATTCCCTCAAGTCAGTGGAGAGCTTTTAATTAACCCTATACGTTTTGAAGCTAGAATACTGAAAAATGGAGGTATAACTGGAAGAAGAACATATCAGTCATCTAAATCTATCGTTAAAGTCCTTCCTATACCAGCTCCACCTAAAGAATATCCCAATGCGAAATGGCTTCCAGCCCACGATGTTGAAATTAATGATGAATGGTCCAGGGATTTGCAAAATCTAAAAACAGGGGAACCAATTACCCGTCAAATTCAAGTTATTGCAGTAGGTCAATTATCTACACAATTACCATCCATAGATAACGAGTTAGATTCAAACTTGAAAATTTATCCAGATAAGCCAAAATTATCTGACAATATTCAGGCAGAGGGTATTGTTGCATCAAGGATTGATCAATATGCCATGATTGGTATTAATGCTGGCAAAATTGAACTACCCAGCGTTAATCTTCCATGGTGGGATATTGAAGATAAGGTTTGGAAAATTGCTTCATTATCAATGCAGGAAATTAATATTAAGGCCTCAATTGAGGATTTGAAAGCACAGGAAAATATACCGAAAATTGATGATTCAGAGTTAATACCCGATAAACCAATCAAAACTTCATACGTATGGAGGAATATCAGCGGTATATTAGGTGCATTATGGTTACTGACTGTTCTTTTATGGTTTTATTCTAAGCCGACGAAGAAAATAAACGAACAAAAAACCATAAAACCTGGATATAAAAAACGTGAAAAGTATCTTAGAAAAGCTAAATATGCAGCACAAAAGAATGAAAAAGAAAAGTTTAAAAAAGCATTATTTGAATGGGCAAACATTCAGTGGCCTAATGACAAACCTAGAAGCATAGAAGAGATCGCGGTACGTGTTGAGAACCCCTTCTCTAATGAGCTAATATCATTCAATAGAGTTGCATATGGACCTAAACAGAATTACCCTTGGGATGGAAAAATTATGGTTAATGCTATAAAGAATATTTCTCTTCTTACTGAGCACGATAAACAAAAGAGTTTTCGATCGTTACCAACGTTAGCACCAGAATAAATAATATACTTACTTCTTAGGGTAATTTAGTTGCTAAATATAAAAGTTATAACTATAGATCTTGATGACACTCTATGGGATATTGAGCCAGTTATTCAAGCAGCAGAAGCTGAACTTTGGGATTGGTTATCACTAAATTATCCAAGAATTGCTAAAATATATAATCAGCAGGAGATTGTTAATCTGAGAGCAGATGTAGCTAATAAACACCCTGAAAAAGCATTTGATTATAGGTTTATGCGAAGACTAATTTTGCGAGAAATCTTCAAAAAATCTGATTACCCTGAAGAGCATGCCGAAGAC
>MDTC01112676.1_pt1 | contig 15450 bp, 14 predicted proteins | sample 811181 | NCBI WGS metagenome assembly MDTC01 (sample SAMN05326644, study PRJNA326480) | marine metagenome | isolation source: seawater | place: Pacific Ocean: North | collected 2011
CCTGGTAGGTGAATTTTTCTATACTTATTTATGATATGGCCTTCGGGGCTCACTAAAATAGCAGTATTGTATCGACGTTTGGTATTTCTCTCGACACTCAATTCGGCATAGCCCACATAAAACCCAACTTTTGCATCTTTCGCCACCTTGAACAGATTTTCGTTATTCTTGTTAGGCATATCGGTTTCAAAATACTTATCCAGTGCCGCCTCATCTTGAATCAGGTATCGTGGGAAAAAGGTAGTGAAGGCAAGTTCTGGGAATACAATGAGGTCTGCTTTATTTGCAGCGCCTTTTTCAACTAAGCTTATCATTCGGTCTAGGATCACTGATCGCTTATCTGTCGGTTGATTTGGGCCCATTTGAGCTGCTGCAACACGGATCTCTCTCCCCACAACCACCTCCATAAAAATTATCTCAAAAAAGAATCTGAACTAATTTCTAGGGTAGAGTCAATCAATACAGCTCCCGTAATAGAGACCTGAGATCATCGCTATGGAGCGCATGGAAATTAATTTGATTTGCAATACACAATCTTAACTCCAAATACTATGAGCCAAAAAGTATTAGTGAAGCATCATATCTTCTGCAACTTAGTTAACATAACTCAGCCAAAATGCTATTATCGCAAAGGTTGGACTTTAGTTCCTAAATTATTTTTCATTCTGAAAATTAAGATATGCCAAACGTTGAGAAGTGAAATAAAATTCTTCAAAACATTAGGGTGTCGGCCTTTCAGAAAAGAGATTTTAAAATAACGCGCTGTTGTTAATAACATTCCCATCGTGCTGATAATGGTTACGTTCAAATGACGGAGGCTTGTATGAAATTTAGATTATGGGGACGCCCAAGTTCAGCTCGGACCCAAAAAATTATGTTAGCATTGGCGGAGCTCGGCATTGAGTATGAATATATGCTTGCAAGTGCAACTATGGGTCCCAATGGGTCCGTTGCAAAAGGTGGGACACCGTTTGGTATCGTAGATACTCCGGAATACCGGAAGATGAATCCAAATGGCACGGTGCCTACTATAAATGACGATGGCTACGTTCTCTGGGAATCGAATGCGATAATACAGTATCTTGGCATGCAGTATGATCCCAAACTGTTTTACAACGATGATGTGAGGCTTTTTGCTTCTGCTGCTCGTTGGCTAATGTGGGAGAATAATCAACTCATCCCGCCGATGCATAACCTGGTGATGCATCTCATACGATTACCAGCGAGTGAGCGCAGCGCCACCAAGGCTAACAATATGCGGCTCAAGTTAATCGAACAATTTAACATTATTGAGAAGCAGCTTGAGGAAACAAGATTTTTAGCGGCAGATCACTGGACAATGGCTGACATACCTATGACAATACGTTGCCATCGCTGGAACCTATTGGACATAGAGCGCCCTGAAATGCCGAACATAGAGCGATATTACGCTGATATAAAAAAGCGTCCATCCTTTGCCACTATTTCTGATCCATCTATGCACATTGAAGGTTAAACTGTGGGGCCGTCGCCAGCAACGGTCGTGCGGTGTAAAACCCGTTTATGATTAGCGACATCCCAAGTTCGACCGCGATGTAGCACAGCCCTGTTGTCCCATATGACAAGGTCTCCCACTTTCCACTGATGGGAATAAACGAATGCTTTTTGTGTTGCATGCTTAAGCAATTGGGCGAGAAGAGATTTTCCGTTTTCTTCATCCATGCCTTCGATCAAAGTGGCATGTCCTCCAATGAATACTGCTTTGCGATTTGTAACCGAATTTTTTCGGATGAGGGCCTGGCGCACCGGTGGAAGGTTCTTTTTTTGCCAGTCAGAGAGTTGTCCTCCAACCATTTTGCGTGTAGTTGCGAAATCATGGATTACTACTTTATTTTCGAGGTAATTTTTCATGTCTGGCTCCAGAGTATCGTATGCAGCTCTCATGCTTGCAAACTCGGTTTCGCCGCCCTTGGGGGGAAGTATACGCGCGTGAAGCATCGAACAAAGCGACGGTATGGGTTTAAAGGAACTGTCCGAGTGCCAGATCATATTTGCCGATTGATAGATCATACGCTCATCTTCTGGTGGAATGATTTTTCCATTTCTATCCTCATTATGCATCACAGATATATGGCGTGGTTTTTCATCATTGCCTAGGTGCGGTGCCATCATCTCCAAGTCGCCAAAGCGTTGTGAGAATTCTATTTGTTGATCGTCATCAATGTCCTGATCGTGAATTACGATAACGGAATATTTTTCAAATGCGGTTCTTACATCATTAAAATCATTTTCTGACATATGGCGCGTAATATTTATTCCTTCAACTCGTGCCCCGAATCTCGGATGCAATTGGGTGATTTTAACACTCATTTACTTTTTTCTTTCCTGGGTTCCCGCGTCATTAATATCAAAGCAAGGCATCCAGCAATTGCTGCAAAAAAACAGAATAGGGTGGTGAAAGTTACTGCAATCGAGCTCATTGAACCAAATAGCATAAGCCCGAGACCAATCAGTATTGAGATTATGGATCCAGCGCGCAAACAGCTTTTGTTATTCGTGTGTCCACAAATAAGGTTCCACCCCGCACGGGCAAAAAACCACATTGGCAATATTATAGTGCCGCAATAAATCTCTCGAAAAATGTGTTTACCACCGGATATAAAAGCTAAATGCAAGAGCCACACGAACTGCATGAATAGCAATAATGCTGCCAAAAGCGTAATCCATGGAGCTAAGCGCTGTGGCGTCATATCAACCTTCTAGGTTCTTCAAACACTTTGATTATGACATAAAACCTGAAATTAAATCGAGAGGGACGTATGGGAGAACTCAACGGAAAAATCTTGGCATTGACCGGAGGCAGTAAAGGCATTGGTCGAGCCGCAGTCGAACTATTTGCAAAAGAGGGTGCGGCAATTGCTATGTGCGGGCGCACTGCTGACACTCTTAATCGCGCAGCAAAAGAATTGCGGGAACGATATGGTGCGACGGTATTGCCTATTGTAGCTGATATCATGGATCGAGAATCGGTGGATGCGTTTACTGCTGAAGTTGGCGAGACCTTCGGGCGAATAGATATGCTTGTCAATAATGCAGGCGAATCAGAACAGCATAAAAGTGATAAGATTGTTCGCCCTGTTTTATCGGAAGACCCCGTTGGGGCTTCATATTTGCCAGCCAGTCGGTTTTCTGAAATGGATGAAAAAGAATTTCAAGTTGCTTTTGAGCGTAAATTTTTTGGAATGTTGCGTGTGACCCAATCAGCGCTTCCTTGGATAAGGAAAGCCAATTCAGGCAGCATTGTGAACATTACCTCTACAAAAGGTATCCAGCCGGGCCCACGCACGGCTACATCAGCAATAGCTTGGGCGGCATGTATGAATTGGACTCAAGGATTATCGCTTGAGCTTGGACCCGAGAATATCCGTATTAATATAGTGTCTGTCGGTGGGATAGTAACACCTAATCTGATGAGCGCGTATGAACGGTGGGGCAAAGGTATGAGTGAAGAAGAATACTTTCTACCACGGACGCAAAATGTCCCTCTTCAGCGATTAGGAACAGCAGAAGAGGTGGCAGAAGCGATCTATTTTCTTGCATCTCCTAGGGGCGGCTACGTCACTGGTCAGTGCGTTGCGACGGATGGAGGCGGCGTGCGGGTGATTTAAATTCTATTTTCTGATGAGATTTCGATCCATAGAATTATCTGGTTCATCAATATCAGGTTGAAAACGTTGTTTGGCTTTATTGCGCAAATAGGGGGCTTTTCGATTTAGCTGCGGGCATGCTAAATTTTAATTCTTTCTGGTTTAGGTTGAGAGGAGGACTCGCAATGGACATCTATGACCCCTCGAGTGCAACGGAAATAACCGAACTATATTCACCGCGTTTGAATAGTTTGGATGGAAAGAGAATTGCTTTACTTTCGAATGATAGTTGGCAGGCCCATCGGACATTGCCGTTGGTAGGCGATATGCTGAAAACTGAGTATCCTTCCATTGAAATAATACCATATGAGGAATTTCCTATTGGCAATGCTGTTATCGACTCAGATGCTTCCGTCGTAAGGGCAAAAGAGCTTGCCGTTGACGGCGTGCTAATAGGGAATGCTGCCTGAGGTAATTGTTCTACCGCCTGCGGCCGTGCTGCCGCCAGATTAGAAGCTTCCAAAATTCCAACTACAATTTTTGCACGCGAAGATTTTGTGGGGGTAGTGAAAAATGCAGTAGCTGGTCTCGGGTTTGACCGCGAGGCACCTATGGTAGAGTTCCCTATAGATGTATTTTTAATCGAAAGTGACCTCTCTCCTGTCAAAAAAGCAAAAAAGAAATTTATTGATGGGTTTATCAATTGGAATTCAGCAGTAAGCAATTTGGGATTGCGCAATGCCGAAATGATAAATCTCGTCATTGGAGATGATGAACAAGCGCTAGTTGCGGCGAATAACCTATTCATAAAAAATCTCTGGTCGGATGGGCTCCCCATTATACCGCCGACCCCAGATAAGATTGAATGGATTCTTAAAGGGACAGACAGAGCCCGCGATGAAAAATTAGGAAAATTCATGCCTCGTGGGGGCATAGTCACTATTGAAACCATTGCTGTCTCACTTGCGATGGCTGGTGGACGCCCGGAGTATTTATCAATTCTTATTGCCGCGGTCGAGGCTATCCTTCATCCGTCAATGGATCATGATAAATGGCAGTCAACCTCTGGAATGACTTTTCCTGTTATTATAGTGAACGGACCGGCCGCTTCGGACATTCGGATAAACTCTGGGTTTGGGTTGATGGGACCAAACCCTCAGGCTCCAGCAGGTGGAATTATAGGGCGCGCGGTAAGATTGATGCAGCAAAATGTTGGAGGTGCCTTGCCTGGGGTTGGGACAATGGCGATTTTTGGAGCTATGAGATATACAAACGCCGTAATTGCGGAGGCCGAAGATACATTTCCCGATGATTGGGAAACACATGCCACTGAGTGGCATGGCGTGCCGCGCGGCACTAACGCTGTCTCCGTATTCATCGCTACTGGCGGCGCTAATATTATTCGCCGTGGTACGGGGAAAGAAACTTTGAATGTCGAAGCCGAGGATAGTCTTCGGCGTATCTCTACGTATATGCAGACGGCTAATCCGCATTACATTCGGGGGTGGACAGGTGGAACAGCTGGCGCGGTGATAATTTCACCAGTGGTAGCAAAACAATTAGCAAATCTGGGATGGACAAAGACACAGATCAAAGAATTTCTGTGGGAGAATACTAAAATCGATAAGAACACAGTTATATCATCTGGTCTCGAACAATGGATTAGAGCTTCAACTGATCCTGTAGCTCAGGCTGCCTCAATCGACCCATGGCCTATTTGCCAGAGGCCCGATGGTATAATGGTTTTAGTAGCTGGAGGGGCGCATCCCACCCATAATTTCTGGCTGCAAGGAAATGCTTTGACTGTTGGCAAAAAAATCGTCGAAACGCCCTCTAATTGGACAGAATTGCTTGAGCAAGCCGATCGTGATCTCGGTTGCGCCGACGATGTTTGTCTTGTCTAATGGAGGTATAAGAATGGAGGAAAGTATATGCCTGAGCTTGAAGTATTTGATCCTACTGGGGCAATAGAAATTGAACAGATTCATGCTGCTCGATTTGCCAGCCTTGCTGGCAAAAAGATCGGACTCGTGTCGAATGATGAATGGCAAGCTCATCGTACTTTGCCACTTGTTGCGGATTTATTGCAATCGACGTGTAAAGATATCGAGGTTCTTGGCTCGGAAAATTTTCCAGTAGGAAATGATCCGATAGACACAGAAGAGCTTGTGAGGGTTGTGCAGGACCTCGAAGTAGATGCAATCATAATAGGTAATGCCGCCTGAGGGCGTTGCGCTTCTGCATGCGGCCGTGCTGCCGCTAGACTAGAGATCGCTGGCATCCCCACAGTCTTGCTTGCTAGGGACGAGTTTGTGGGAATTATAAAAAATACTATGTCTGGATTTGGATTCGATGCAGACGCGGCGCTCGTAAGTTTTCCAATAGAATTATTTATGACCGAAAGTGATCTGTCCTCAATTCATTCGGTGTTTGAGAATTTCATATCAGGCCTTACAACATGGGAACCAAGCGCTTCAGCTATTGGAATCAATAAGGCCCCCAGTGTGAAGTTAGCTGGCGAAGATTTTGAGGATGTTGCAGCCCAAATTCATAATTGGTTCATGATCAATAATTGGGGAGATGGATTACCCATAAATCCTCCAACCAAGAAACGGGTTAATAATATACTCCGTGGTACTGACCTTGCCCGTGAGCATGTTATTGGTAAGTTTATGCCTCGTGGCGGATTGGTTACGGTTGAGGCGGCATCGGTTGCGCTTGCAATGGCCGGAGGTCGTCCAGAATACCTATCGGTGTTGTTGGCAGCGCTTGAGGCAATTCTTGACCCCGCATTAAAACATGCTAGTTGGCAAGCATCCTCTGGTAGTCAGTTTCCCGTTGTCATTGTAAATGGGCCAATTAGTCGCCAAATTCGGCTTAATTCTGGGTTCGGACTTTTGGGATCAAACCCCCAGCGGCCTGCAGGAGTCTCAATTGGCAGGGCGATTCGTTTCCTCCAGCAAAATGTTGGTGGTGCGGTGCCAGGCATTGGAACTATGGCAATATTTGGACCCATGCGTACTACAAACGTTGTTTTTGCTGAGGATGATGAAAACTTGCCAAAGGGATGGAAGTGTTTTGCATCTGACCGTCATGGTTTCCCATCACTCTGCAATGCGGTGTCAGTCGTAGCATGTTCGGGTGCCATGAATATTATGCGGCGTGGAACGGGTAAGGAGACTGCTGAAGAAGAAGTAGAGCAAAGTCTTAACCGTGTGGCACGCTATTTATCTCAGGCCACTTTCCATTATCTTGCGGGATACGAAAAGGGCACACCAGGCATATTAATGCTATCAAGTGTTCTTGTGGAACACCTTGCAGAGCTTGGTTTCGGTCAGGGTGAGCTAAAGACAGAGCTTTGGAGCCGAAGTCGTATTCCACAAAAAGATATTGATCTATGTGGACTGTCACAGTGGCTGGAGATGGATGCGAACTCGGTTGTAAAGAACTCAAGCAGCGTTGATCCATGGCCTATCACCGCAGAGCCTGATAACATTTCACTTGTAGTAGCTGGTGGCGGTCACCCAACTCATAATTTCTGGTTTCAGGCCAATTCTCCATCGGTGGCAGGTAGAAAAATTGAAACACCGGACTGTTTTGATGAATTATTAGATGTTGCGGATAGGGAGCTAGGCTGTGGGTCCGATATTTGTTTAATTTAAGGTGCCGTTGGTTGGATCCATTTCAACCTTAAGATTGATGTCAAAGCTGTAAGATTATGCTTGTCATCCGAGAGATTAGAATTTCGTCGAAGATTTTAGTTCAAAGCGTGCTTAATATCTTCGTAACCCTCGGTTTGGGTAATTTTGCTGGTGCCCGCGGCACTACCAGATAGGAGAACATGTTGAAAAATAAAATTAGCTTAGAAATTGTTGATCGCGTGCCATTTGCAAACGGGTATGAATTTGGAACGACTGGTCCCTACGAGAAGCTGAAGGGTTGGGCACACTTTGCTGTAGATCCCAAAGGCAATTCTCAAAAGTCGGTAGTCGATATCGACAAAGCAGCGTTAAACGAAGAGGGGTTAGTAGAATTTTCAGCCGAGTTCTTGATGCTTCTACCAATTAATCCAGACAAAGGTAACGAACGACTTTTTTTCGATTGGGGTAATCGCGGTAATGTTCGTGCTCTCCAGTTTTTTAATGATGCCCCGCACTCTAACGATCCCATAACAGCTGATGACGCAGGAAACGGTTATTTGATGCGTCGAGGGTACAGCTTTGTCTGGGGGGCCTGGCAAGGTGATATTTTGCCGGGGGACGGCCGGGTAACAATGAAGATCCCTGTAGCTACCGAAAAGGGGAGTCCAATCACAGGAATAGTGCATCAAGAATTTATTCCTGGCAGCCCCACAGCATGTTTCGCTCTGTCAGGACGGGCAGCGACACGAAGCCATCCGACTGTTTCTCGTGATACGGCACAGGCACTCTTGACCAAAAGGCGTTATGCAGAGGGCGAAAGAATTACTATCCCGGAAGAGGACTGGGAGTATGCGCAGGTCATAAGTGGTGCAGGTGTGTCTGGTGAGACCACGCGCGGGTCCTCTGAAACGGCGATTTTACCGTCCGATGAATTTATACACTTACACGGCGGCTTTCAGCCAGGCTGGATTTACGACTTGATTTACGAGGCGAGGGATCCACTAATAATGGGATTAGGGCATATTGCAGTTCGCGATCTCGTAGGTTTTTTGAAATATGGCAATAAAGATTCACAGGGAAATCATAATCCCGTAAAAATTAAAAAAGCTTTTGGATGGGGACGTTCTCAGACTGGTCGCTGTATTAGGGACTTTATCTATCGTGGTTTCAATTGTGACTCCGGTGGACGTCAAGTTTTCGATGGTTTGTTGCCCCATGTATCTGGCGCTGGAAGGATGTGGCTTAACCATCGGTTTGCGAATGCAGTTTCTATGGCAGGTCAGCAGTACGAAGATCACTTTATTTATGCTGACAGGTTTCCATTTTCGTATGCTGAATGTGAGGATCATTTAACAGGGAAAACGGATGCCATTTTAACACGGCCCGATACAGACCCTCTTGTAATGCATTCGCAGACTGCTACTGAATATTGGCAGCGGCGTGGCTCACTTGTTCACACCGACACGCGAGGTAACGATCTCCCTCAGCCAGAAACGGTTCGGATTTACCTTTGGGCGAGCTCACAACATAGTTCGTCACCCATCGATAGTGCGCCAGAAAAAGGTATTTGTACTAATTATTCAAATATAGTGACCACTTCGATGATTTTTCGTGCCATGCTTGATGCAATGGATGCATGGTCAACCAATGGGAAACAACCACCTGACTCACAAATTCCGACTCGAAAAGATGGGACGCTTATTTCCTACGAGGAATGGCGCGCGCAATTTCCTGATATACCGGCAAATATGGTTCCAACTGAGCCTGCAAGTCTTAAGTTGTTAGATTTCGGTCCCGGCGAAGACGAGGGGATACTGTCATTTCCACCACAGATTATTGATAATGATGGGTATACGATATTAGTTCCGTCATCCGACGAGGACGGAAATGATGTTCCCGGTATCCGTGCTCCGATGGTGCAAGCCCCGATGGGAACTTACGTTGGATGGAATATTCGGGCGCGGGGGCACGGTTACGGAGCAACTTACGAGTTCAATGGAAGCTATATTCCATTCCCTGACTCTCCCGAGGAGCGAGTCTTCACGCATGATCCTAGGTCATCCGTACTTGAGCGTTATAAAACATCAGATGAATATATTGCTGCTATTAAGGCAGCGTGTGAACGCCTTGTAGCTGATGGCTTAATGATTGAGGAAGATATCTCCCAGGCTCTCATTACGGCTTCTAATTGGGGCCGGCCCCGCCATGTGACGAGGCTGCCAGAAAACACATCAAAAGAAAAGACGATGTTCTAACGATTTTCACTGCAATGTTTTGAAGCGGAAGACATATGGCCAGATGAGCCCATCTACATGTGCAACAATTAGTGTCCGAGGTTGGCGGAGAATCTGGTTAAAATTTTGAAAGGTAGAAACAGCGGAGGTAGAGTGACTTTAAAAATAACAATGCTTAAACTGGTAATGCGCACTAAAATTATAAATATTGACGTAGGTACTGGCAGGAAATTTATGTACCTTTTACATTTCTGGCGTTGTTTTCTTCTTAGGGGGCTAAGCAGTGAAATTAGAAAATAACTTCTCCGTCGCCGCTGCGCCGAAGGAGGCGTGGGCTATCCTTGTTGATGTTGAGCGTGTTGCCCCATGTTTGCCAGGGGCAAAGCTGACTGAGGTTACTGATGACAACGCCTTTAGGGGCAAAGTTGACGTAAAGCTTGGTCCTGTCAGTCTAACTTTTGATGGCAATGTGAAGTTCGTTGAACGGGACGATGACAAATATTTTGCAATCCTCAAAGCTGATGGCCGTGAGGCGCGAGGTCGCGGGGGTGCTCAGGCGGATATACAGTTCAGTTTGGATGGAGCAGATGGTGGATCAAATGTAAGGGTGACGACCGATTTAAATTTAATCGGTCCGGTTGCTCAATACGGCAGAAGTCAGGGAATAGTAGCGGCAGTCTCGGAAGAGATGGTAAGCCAATTTGCTGCGTGTCTTGAAGAGAAGGTGGTTAGTGGGCAAAAGGTGGAATTTGGAAAGCTAAACGATGCTGGAGCATCAGGTGTAATGATATTTATTGGTGCTTTGAAACGATGGATTTTCAACATTCTCAATATTGGATTATCCCGATGAAGCCCCCCGTTTTTGAATATCATAGACCAGAAAGTCTGGACGAGGCACTCGAGCTTTTAGCAACATTAAGTGATGTGAAGATTTTGGCGGGCGGGCAATCATTGATGCCGATGATGAATTTTCGTTATGTAATGCCGGCGCACATTATCGACATTAATAGGATAAAAGAGTTGGGTGAAATTCATAGAGTGCATGATGGGGTGAAGTTTGGTGCGATGGCCCGGCATGATCAAGCAAAGAAATCAGAAATTATCCTTGAACACTGCCCGCTTATTGCTGCTGGCATGGAACATGTTGCCCATGCGCAGATACGAAATCGAGGAACTATAGGAGGCTCTCTTGCTCACTTAGATCCGTCAGCTGAATGGCCTGCCCTTCTTGCTGTTCATGATGCAACGTTACGTGTGCAAAGCAAATCTGGTGAGCGTGATGTGCCCATACTTGAATGGTCTCAAGGTTTCATGACCCCTAATCTTGTAGAGGATGAAATGCTTACTGAGATTACAGTGGCTATATGGCCTGAAAAGCACGTGTACGGATTTGCCGAGTTGGCACGACGCAAAGGTGACTTTGCGCTTGCTGGCGCGGCCGTGCTACTTGATTTTGATGGTGAAGTAATATCGCGAGCGGCATTGGCTCTCCTGGGAGTGGAAGTAGGTCCTATTCGTATGATTGACGCAGAAAACTTATTAGTGGGTGAGATACCGAGCGATGAATTATTTCGCGAGGCGGCAGAGCACGTAACCGTAGTCGCTGGCATAGACGACGTTCACGCTTCTGCGTCATATCGTAAAAAGGTTGCGTCAGTTATGGTAAGACGGGCACTAGAACAAGCTTCTCATCAGCACAAGAGCCAGGCATTAGCGGCATGACTACAATGCATGAGATTACGCTAAAAGTTAATGGCGCAGATTACGCCTGCGAGGTTGAGGGGAGGCTAACTCTAGCCGACTTCCTGCGTCATCAGATTAATCTTACGGGCACTCATTTGGGCTGCGAGCACGGCGTTTGTGGTGCATGTACAGTATTGGTTAACGGCAAGACGGCACGTGGTTGTTTGATGTTAGCTGTGCAAGCAGATGAAGCTGAAATTACTACGGTTGAAGGGTTAGCAGTTAATGGTGAGTTAAATGACTTGCAGCAGGCATTTATGGAGCATCATGCTCTACAATGCGGTTTTTGTACTCCCGGTATGCTCATGACATTAACGGAATTACTCGAGGAAAATCCCCACCCAAAAGAACAGGATGTGCGCGAAGCAATATCTGGCAACATCTGCAGATGTACCGGCTATCAGGGTATCGTCGCGGCAGCTCTTGCCGTTGCTGAACAGCGAGATTGTTAAAATTTATTGGGGTTATAGTCCATGATTAATGAGCATTTGATATTTGAAGAAAAAGCACCATACCTTCACATAACTGTCAATAGGCCTGAAGATGGAAACAAATTTCTTGATGATATGCTTGTATTGTTAGCTGCAAAAGTTGATGAAGCAACCGCCCAAGGCGGGCTCAGTGGAATCATTCTGAGGGGTGCTGGGACTGATTTTAGCCATGGTCGCGAACAGGTGATTGGGGCCGAGGGCCCGCCAGTAAATGCCTATGATGCAAGAACTCGTTTTATGGATCGAATCCTGAATGTTTATGAATCATTCCGGAAGTTCCCTTCGCCAATAATCACTGTGGTGCAGGGCAAGGCGCTTGGCTTTGCGTGTGCACTTGTCGCTGGGTCGGATGTTGCTATCGCAAGCGAAAAAGCAACCTTTGCGCTTCCAGAAATGCTTCATGGGACGCCGCCTACACTAGCGATTTCTGCACATACTAAAGTTGCCCCAAAGACCGTTGCGCACTTGATCTTTTCGGCCAAGGAAATTGACGCTCAGCATGCGTTAGCATCTGGCTTAATAAGCCAAGTCGTTTCACATGGAGAATTAGAGAAGACTGTTGCTGGATTTCTTGAGGCATTAGGAAAATTTGACCAAATTGATATAGCTACTGTTAAGAAATACATTGCTGCCGCCCCGGGATTACCGGCTGACATCGCGTCTGATTTAGCGGGATATACTATGGCAACAATTAAGTCTCGCCACAGCACCTACAAGTAAAAGGCCGTATATGTCATCTTTTGGATCTTCAGCTAAACGTGTAGAGGACCCGGTACTCTTGAGGGGAGAGGGCAAGTTTACGGATGATATTCATTTGCCGGGCTTGCTGACTGCCGCGATGCTGCGTAGCCCTTACGCGCATGCCCGTATAAAATCTATTGATACTTCAACAGCTCTGGAACTGGATGGTGTTCACCTCATTCTAAAGAACGCAGATCTTGCGCTTGAGTATACGACTACAGAGTTGCCATTGATGGTGCCAAACCCCTTAATCACCAAGCCCGTAACACCTCATATGTTGGCAAAGGATTATGTAAGATATGTTGGCGAACCTATTGCCTTAATTGTGGCTGAAGATCGCTACATAGCGGAAGATGCCTTGGAAAGAGTAATAGTCGATTATGAGCCATTGCCCGTAGCTGGCGATTTTCGGGAAGCTGTAAAGAGAAATGCTGCCACAGCTCATCACGAGATTGAGGATAATGTTTGCGCGGAATTTGTTCAGGCATTTGGGAATGTGGACGAAGTTTTTGCAAATGCGCCTCACATCTATAAAAATACATTTTTTCAGCACCGTGGGGCAGCCCATCCGCTTGAAACACGTGCAATGATGGCAACTTATGATGAATTGTCAGATCATCTGACATTTTATGCAGCAAGTCAGTCGCCGCACCGTGTTAGGGAGATTTACGCAAAATTACGTGGAATAGATGACAATCAGGTGCGTGTTGTTGTTCCTGATATTGGGGGTGGCTTCGGGGCGAAGGGGCAAACCTATCCCGAATATTTTTCTGTTGCTGCTGCTGCCAGGTTGCTACGGCGACCGGTGAAATATATGGAAGACAGACGTGAAAATTTTACAGCTACTCATCATGAGCGTGATCAACTTTGGACGGCTGAGATCGCGTTCAATGATGATGGTAAACTTCTAGGGTTTCGTGGAACTCTTCTTCATGATTCTGGAGCGTACGTGCCATGGGGTATCATCACACCATACATCGCCGCATCCACCGTACCTGGTCCATATCTTCTGCCCGCTTATGAAATGAAGGTTACCTGTGTTCTCACCAATAAGGTGGCCGTCACACCTGTAAGGGGAGCCGGTCGTCCTCAAGCTGCTTTTACAATGGAGCGCATGATGGATACGGCGGCCCTGGAATTAGGCCGGGACCCCGCGAGTCTCCGCCGTCAAAATTACATCCCTGCCGATCAAATGCCTTACAAAATGGGACTTATATTCCGAGATGGAAGTCCAATTACCTATGACAGCGGTGACTATCCCGCTTGTCACGATAAAGCTATTGAATTATCCGAATATGATAGTTTCAAAGAGAGGCAAAAGGCAGCGCGTTCAGAGGGTCGATTTATAGGAATAGGAATTGCCTCTTATGTTGAAGGAACTGGATTAGGACCCTTTGAGGGTGCAAATATTAGGGTCGCTCCATCGGGGAAAGTTACTATCCATTACGGGGCCTCCGCACAAGGGCAGGGACATCAAACCGTCTTTGCTCAAATTGCTTCAGACCAGCTAGGAGTTGATCTGGCTGATATAACGGTAATCGGTGGTGATACGCAGGGCTGTCCATACGGAATAGGCACCTTTGCAAGCAGAGCCATCGTTAATGCGGGTAATGCGGTTCACCAGGCATCTGAAGCCGTTAGGCAGAAAATCATTAAAGCGGCTTCTTATATGATGGAAGCTGCTGAGGAGGACATGGACCTCGCTGAAGGTTCTGTGTTTGTGAAAGGCGTTCCCAAAATGTCCAGAACATTAGGAGAGGTTGCTGAATTTGTTAATGGTAAACCGGGCTTTACGTTGCCTGGTGGTATCGAGCCGGGATTGCAGGAATTAAGTTATTTCACACCTAAACAGGCGGCCTATGCTAATGGAACACACTTAGCCGAGGTAGAGGTGGATGTTGAAACTGGTTATGCAAAGGTTTTGCGATATTGGTCGGGACATGATTGTGGAAAGATGATCAATCCAATGACGGTTGAGGGGCAGGTTTTGGGTGGGGTTGCGCATGGGCTCGGCAACGCTTTATTCGAATGGATGCGATACGACGAGAATGCTCAGCCAGTTACAGTGAACTACGGAGAATATTTACTTCCGTTAGCAAGTGACATGCCCCATGTTCAGCAAGTCCATCAGGAAATTCCAACACCACAAAATCCACTCGGCGTTAAGGGTGCTGGGGAGGGCGGTACTATTCCAGCTATTGCGGCCATAATTGGTGCTATTGAAAATGCATTAGAGCCTTTTGGTGTTCGTATTTCAGAAGCTCCCATAACTCCGCCTCGATTATTAGAATTAATAGAATGTGCTCGTAAAAATTAAGATAGGAAACGTGATGGATCTTGGTATCGAAGGTAAACGTGCATTAGTCATGGGCGGAAGCTACGGAATGGGGAATGGCATTGCCCGGGCCTTGGCAGCGGAAGGGGTAAGCATTTATCTTACCGCGCGCAGTGGAGATCTTCTCGCTGAGCAGGCTAAAAATATTTCGAAAGAATTCGGCGTCCAAGTTGAATTCGGTACTTGTGACCTTCTTAAATCGGGCGAGCTTGAGACGATGCTTGACGACGCACATAGCAAGTTTGGCGGAATTGATATTCAATTTAATAATTGCGGTGGGCCGCCAAGATTATTGCCGTCTGAAGCGAATGAAAAACTCTGGCGTGACTGGTTTGATGTGATAGTGATGGCAGCAATTAAGGCTACGGGTTGTGCGCTTCCCGGCATGCAAAAACAAGGTTGGGGTCGGGTCCTAACCATGACCTCGTCTAATATCTACAATGCGTCGGTTGTGAATGTACTTTCAAGTTCGTTGCGCATGGCGCTTGTTGGTTGGTCAAAAGCACTATGCAAGGAAGTTGCTAAGGATGGTATTACGGTTAATTGCCTGGTGCCAGGGCGTATTTATACTGAACGGGTTAAGGCCGGTGATGAAGTGCGTGGAAAACACCTCGGTATCTCAGCGGACGAAGCACGAGA
>MDTC01203917.1_pt1 | contig 15446 bp, 3 predicted proteins | sample 811181 | NCBI WGS metagenome assembly MDTC01 (sample SAMN05326644, study PRJNA326480) | marine metagenome | isolation source: seawater | place: Pacific Ocean: North | collected 2011
GTTCCACCAATGACAAAGTCAGCCAATGGACTATCCGGAATAACTCCGGTATCATTCAATTGAACAGTGGTTCCATTAACTGTACCGGATCGGACCGCATTGTCCCGACGCATACTGATTAAATGAGTTTGGGACCTAGTTAGACCGCTGAAAGTCAAATCGTCTTGTCCACCGGTTCCAATTACCCGCCAGGTGAATTGATTATTAGATCTCCAGAAAAATGCCCATCCTCCAGTTGTTGAATTGGTGTTTCCGATTACCCGTTTCCAGTTACCACTGTCGTAACTCTCATAGACCAGAAATACGGTCATTTTATCCCACTGGTTAAAGTCGGTCCGACTATTAGCAAGGAGCAAGTAGTCGTTACTTCCATCAAACTGTACGGTTGGCATGCTGTTCATGCCAGCGGACAAATACTTGGGCTTGTAGGAATTACTGTTTTGATAGACTTTTGCATGGTGATTGGTTCCGCTTTTATCGGCCCAATATCCAATTGCTTGATTATTGGAAGGAGTGCCTGATTCGCCAGCTGTTGTTCCCTTATCCATGGTCGAAGTATCGTTGGCATCCAACCAAAGTTTGAGGTTGGGATACCGGGAAGCGGAAAATGCTCCTGAACCCTGTGCAATTGTGCCAGTACCCACACTTGATACGCCCCCTTTGATGGATATGCTCGTACCGGTGGCATTCAAGACTGAACCATTGTTAACCACAGGTAAATTCGAAGCCCCGGTATTAAATGTGACCGAGGAGGAAGCCCAGACACCATCCGGGACTGCATTGTTGTAGGCACGAACCCTGTAATGATAGGCAGTGCTTGGAATCAAGTCACCAATTTCTGCTGTGAATGCTCCCTGTCCTTTTTTGCCAATATCCTTAACAAAGGACCAGGAGGAAGAGGTAGTTCCACCATCAGAGGTGCCGTAATAAATTTTAACATCAGGGGCATCTCCACCAGTTGCAGATATTGAACCACCAAAAGATGCTTTGGTGGCAAGAATCGAACTGGCGGAGGTTGTGGAGATGGTGGGTGCAACCGCATTGACGGTTAATTTAAGGATCACTTGTGGACGATCACCAGAATTTTCCGGGGCGGAGCGTGAACCAAGTTTATCAGGGTCGGAATCCAAGTCGGTGAGGTTTCCATCGTCGTCAGAATAAGAAACAACCAGCGAGACATCATAAACTCCAGAAATGGTCGGGGTACCGCTCACTTGACCATTGGTAGGATTGAATTGGAGTCCACCGGGAAGGTTGGAAATTGTGAATCCGGATGGACTACCAACCGCAGCGGTGTTGTAAGTGTAGGAACTACCAACTGTTGCGGTGGAGGCTAGGGGAGAGGTCACGATGCGCGGACCAGTCACGCTCCCACGAGCCACAAAATTTGAACTTGATTTTTGATTGTCGTAGCAGGCCTTTATCCAATCAGTTGATCGGGAAACAGAGGAAATTCGTGCTTCGTCCAGTGATCCATTCAATCGACGATTATTATGGTCATTGCCCAATCGAACATCAAGGTAATCACCAGTCACAGGAAGGAGGGTGGCATTTTCCGCGTAGCCAGTTTCGACCCCATCGATGTAAAATTTTATGTCATTGAGTTGGGTGGCATTTTCAGGGAATACGGCCGCAACATGCCGCCAGGCGTTGTTGTTGATCGTGGCATTGGATTCGCGTGCATTGTCATAGACTTCAACTCTTAAGTTTCCAGCTGCTTGTGTTCTCCAACCCCATTTCAGTAAAGCAGCATTTTGTCCCCAGGACATGAGGGCCTCATCGGTGCCAGTGGTCTTTACCCAAGTCTGTGTGCTTCGTGCGGCACTACCGGTCACTCCTTTGTAACCGATTGCTTCAAGTTGGTCATCGGTACCATCCAAAACTATGCCGTTACCCACTTGACCGGTCCCCGTGGTTGCACCTCCTTCAGCAGTGAGGTGACGGTTATTGCTTGAGGAATCTGTTGTCAAAACACCGGACATATTTTGGAAATGCCAAGCAGCTTGATAACCATTGGACCAAGTTGATCCGTCAAAAACATAACTGGGTGCGGTGGTTTGAGAAGAGTCTCCCCATGCTGCGGTAATCACCGTGCTATTCCCAGATATCACTGGAACTCGTACCCAAACACGGGAAGTTCCGCTAATGTCCCAACTTTCAATTTCATAAGGTAATTCTTCCCCGGTTGCGGCGTAAAAACGCAAGTCACCCGCAGTGGCGGAAGCAAGGGAGTTATAACTGAATCCAGTAATCCCGGAGTCGAAAGTCAAAAGAACGGGGAATTCGGTGAGTGAGGAGGATCCGCTGTATCCGGAGAGCGTGAAATTAACCTTATAAGGAAAGGAATCGGGGTCCGATACTTTCATCACATAAGACTTGCTTGCAGTTTTTGATTCACCTGCAGCATTGGTACCTGTGATAGTGACAGTGAATGAACTATTGCCAATTTCATCAGTACTTCCGGTAATTTGTCCGGTGGCTGAATTAATTGAAATTCCAGGAGGCAGCCCGGCTGCTGTGTAAGAGGGCGTTCCCCCGGAGTATGCAGTTGGAGTAAAGGGAGAAATTGTGGTGTTTTTCTTGGCGTAAATTTCGGAGGTCGTATCGTCAAAGAAAGGAGGTCCGAGAAGGGTGCCGTAATTGATGTAGGTATTTCCGGGCACTTGACTTTGGTAATTCGCATGTACCCAGCGCTCGTGTCTTGCCAATTTGTGAAAGGTAACTTCATCTTGAAAAGAACCGGCACTGTTTCGATCGAATCCTTTTCCTACGATAAGCCCACTAACGGACGAACTTTCGAGGAAGTTGGCGGTAGTGTTTTGCACACCATTGATGTACATTTTAAGTTTTCCGCTCGCTCCCGTGACCACCACATGATTCCATTCATTGGCCGAGGTTTTGCCGGTAGCATCATTAGTTGATCGTAGCCAGACATTGGTTAAGCCTGAGGTTTCGCCTTGAATCCTGGAAGGTCCTCCGTCGTAGGTAACCAATCGGAAGTTACCACCGCCTGCTTTCATGGACCAGAAGCCTCCCCAGTCCTGGGTGTTGTCCACGGTTGCCTGGATCCATAAACCAGTGGTGAAATTATCCAGGGCTGCAGTCCCAGAAGTGCCGGTGTTGGAGAAACCATTGCCTAGATTTTTGCCAAACATATAGGAACCACCAATGATCGAGTTCGTACTCTTTTGTGGATAACTGGTAGAGTGAAACTGGGGCAGGTGATTGTTATAAGGTCCCGAATCGGGAGCGGTGGCGTCCTGGGCTTGCTCGAGGTGGTAGACTCCAAGGTAGCTGGACCATGCGGACCCATCGGTGACATAGGAAGGGGAGGCGGCAGCGTTGTTACCCCAGCGCATGATGATCTTGTCGTTGAGGGAGAGACTCGGAAGATTGACCCAGACAATTGATTTACCGGACTGATTCCAACTGGTGATTTCATACTTTAATTCGGTACCAGTACTGGATTGGAAACGAAGGTCTTCACCATTTGATTGACAGAGGGAGTGACGAAAACCGGCGGCTTTAAAAGTGGCATTGTTTTCATCAAGAATGATAGGGAGGTTAAAGTCTGCGATTGGAGAAAGGTCGACCCCGATCAAGTCGATTTCCCTTAATTCCAAGTAAGTATTTGCACCGGTTGCCTCGGTGATTAGGAATTTGTAGTGTTTGTAATCCCCTGGAGAATCTACGGTGAAGGTCTTTTCTTCATTCGCAGTCCAACTGGTTTGGTGGTTGGAACTTGAAGCATTCATGTCATCGACTACCGTCCAAGTAGTTCCATTGTTTGATCCGTAAAGTAAAAAAGCTTTGATCCATCGATCGGTAGTCCCGCCTCCCTTTAACTTATAACTCGTGACACGGAATGGATTAGTGAATTCCCAAGTAAGAAATACATTGTTTGGCAAACCACTTTGGAAGGGCCACCAGCGATTGTTGCCATTGGTACTTTTGTCTTGGTCAAAAGCTTTTGAAAAAGGATATGCAGAGTGACTTGCACTGCTTGAACTAAAGGTGGCGTCAGCAATTTCTGCTGAGCGGATCATGCCATCAAAGTCAGTTGATAATTCCATAGAATAATCAAAGGGAGCATTGTCTCCGATTGTAAGCACAACTTCTTTAAAATCAGTACCATTTGCGTTGGAAGCACCAATCTTGAAAGTAACGACTCCACCAGCAGTGGGAGTACCACGAACAATATTTGTGGCAGCATTTAAGGATAACCAGCTGGGGGCATCGGCAAGACTGAAACTTGTGGGTCCATTAGTCGCTGAAATCTGGTAGGTAAAAGCCATACCGGTTGCAGCAGTGGCGGTGGATGGACTAGTCACACTGATCCATGGCTGTCCGATGTCTCCCTTACCACTACCATAAATTTGTGAAATTTCAGTCGCCGACAAATAAGCATTGTAAAATCGGACATCATCCAACCAACTGTTGGAAAAATTTCCCATATTGGGAGAAGAAGGATCATAGTTTCCTGAGTTGTCTTTCGCCCCAAATGTAAGAGCCGATTCGGTAACATTAACAACCCCGTTACGATTCTCGCTGGCCACTAATTGTCCATTCGCAAAAATCTGTATTTTTCCACCTCCCCAAACACCCGCCAGATGGGTCCAGTTTGAAACATTGATGGTGGGCTGAAGGGAATCGTCTCCACCAGGACCGCGTAAGGTTAAAGAAACCTTTTGCTCGCCACTGTAACGGCGAATTTGCCATCCTTGTGAATTCTCTCCGCGTTTTGCTATCCAGGGGTCCCAAGCATCGTCGGGGAATTCCTTGACCCATGCAACAATTGAAAATTGGTTGCCACCATCGAATGTGTCCTGACCAGTGGTGGGAACTACGACATAGTGATTACCATTGAGATCAATCGATTTTCCGGTTCCGAATGGAGTGTCTGATTTGTGCTGTGTATTGACCAGAGCATGTGAGCTGTTTCGAAGATATCCGTGATTGTTGTTGCCTGAGGAATCATGAACTGTGGAATTTGTATCATCATCAAATTTCCACCATCCAATCAGGTTGGCACTGCGAGTGGGGGTAGTTTGAATGGAACTCGGAGTAAAGCTGGAGGTGCTGGCAGCCCATGTGTCTCCCACCCAATTGGATGCCATTGCCCGGAAATAATAAACATTGGGTGCAGATAATCCACTGGTGATTTCCCCAATGAGATTACCCGGTTGAGCATTATTGATCGTGATAGAATTTGCCCAACTGGCTGCAGTAGTGCCTTGGTCAATTGGACCCCAATAAAATTTCAATGTAGTTGTATCACCACCAGTACTTTGTAAATTAACATTGAATTTTGCAGCAGAGGAAGTGATGTCAGTAACCGAATGCAGGGTGCCCAGAATTGGGGCAGTCACATCTGAAAGAGTGGTGAAACTCTGAACCGGAGACCATCCAGTACCCCCGGTGCCTCCTGCAGCGTTGACTCCTTTAAAAGCATAATAATAGGTGGTACCTCCAGTTAACCCAGTGACATCGTGGGCGAGGGCAACTTCTCCGTTGCTGCCAAGGCTAGCATTACTATCCCAGTTGCCAGCTGTAGTGCTGGCATTGTTATCGCCCCAGTAGACAGTGACAGTCGCATCCCTCCCGCCAGTATTTGTGACTGCACCTTTTAATTTAGCTCCGTTCATTACTAAATTTGCAGGTGGTTCAACGGAGAGTAGAGGAGCAGAAACGGGAATTGTGATGGTTAAGATACTCATTGCAGTCTCTGTGCTTGAAGTGGATTGCACGGAAAGAGTGACGGCATAAGTGCCACCAGCAAGCGGAGTTCCAGAGATCACACCAGTACCGAGGTTGCAGGTCAGTCCAGGAGGCAAGTTGGCCGCTTCAAATGCAGGATTTGTCACATTTGTGACAATGGAATAGGTGAATGCCTGCCCAACTGTAGCATTGGCAGAATTTGCACTTGTGATCGACTTAGTCACGGGCGTAATAAGAGAGCTTTTGTAAGGGTGAGAAGAGGGCAAACCCCCAGTCAATCCCCACTTATGGGCAAGGTATCCCTCGACCATCTGAACTTCCGAGGCAGATAACCCACGATTAAAAATTAAAAGTTCCGCCAGGTCGCCGTTAGCATAGCGACTGCCGTTGTTTCGATCGTTCGAAAAGTTATTTGCTTGAACATCACCACTAGTGACCAATGAAATTATGGAGAGTGAAGACGGCCAGGCAGAGGTGTGACCATAGGCGGAGCCATTAAGATTAAGTATGTCTCCAGTGAGAACTTTTGTACTAGCTCCACCCGACCAAAAAAGCCCGCTTGATCCGTTTGAATGAAAATCGAAGGCAGCGGTATCTCCGAGCAAAGCCCAATCGCCACTGGTTTTTTTGGTGACCCAAAATACCGTTCTTATGTCTTCAATACGGTTGAATGAATGGTACTGACCATTGGTTCCATTGTACCTCATTAAAGGGAGACCGTTTTGAGCATTGGAGATAAGGGAGGGAGATCCGTTTTTGGTGGCATGGTTAGCACTGCTGGAACGATCATTCCATGTTGCTCCGGATGCGGAGGAGTGATTTGCATCGAGCCAAATTTTTTGGTTTGTTGGGTAAATCTTAGTTATATCGATCGCTTGTCCACCCGGATTACTGACGGAGAAAACACCTAGGCTGTCAGAAACCGCAGAACCGGATCCATTACTTGCGGCAGTACGGAAATAATAAACTTTACCCGCTTGTAAACCACTTAAATTAGTGTGGAAAGGCCCGGAACCTAGAACTCCCATGGCCACTTGGTTATCCCAGTTGGATAAATTTGCGTAGTCTGAGCCTGCATCATTGTCACCCCAGACGAAGAAAACCGTAGGATTTTCACCACCAGTTGAGGTCAAGGTGCCATTGAGGGTTGCAGTGGAGGCAGGAGGGGCTAAGTTTAAACTAACGGTGTTGCTTGCATTGACATCACCAAGGGTGGGGGCACTCAAACCAGCCAAAGTTGTGAATGTGCCGGCGGAAGATGTCCACTTTAAGTTTACTCCCGCGTTTTCAACGGCCATTCGATAGCGATAGGTAGTGTTGAAATTTAGTCCACTCAGAACTCTACTGAATGTACCTGCCGATTGATCTTCGAGGATGTAGTGTTGAGCCCAGGCAGAAACATTGCTGTCTCCTTTGTCAGAAGTGTCGACAAAGAAATGAACCTTGCAACTGGTTCCGGTAGCATCTGTAAAAGCACCCTTTAGGGTAGCTCCATACATTCCAAGGTCGGTGGCTCCAGAATCTGTAATTGATGAAGGCATCGGATAGACCTTGAAAATAACTGATTTAGTGGTCTTGCCGAATCCATTGGTGGCATTTAAGTCAACCGAGTATTCAGTACCGGTGTTTGCGGGAGTTTGACTGGCGGTACCAGTAATGGCACCGGTGTTTGTATTGATACTAAGTCCAGCGGGCAATCCTGAGGTGGTCCAAGTTGGGGTGTAGGCTGCAACCGGTACTGAATACGCTGGTGAGTAGGACATTCCAATTCCAGCATTGAGGGGAATAATATTTGGGGTGGTGATTACAACCGCACCTGATTCACTGTCGACAGCATTGAAGAGATTGGAAACTTCAGTGATTGAAAATGATTTGTCATAGAGTCGAAAGTCCTGAAGAGCACCCTTGTACCAAGATCCTGAACCACCATCGTTTGATGCAAGGTGTATGTTTTTAGTTTGCTCTACCCAGACATCACCGGTCATGGGTTTGGACTGCATGAGTCCACCATTCAAGTATGTTCTGGCGACTCCACCATTTCCTTCATTGGTAATTGTGACCATCGTCCATGTGCTTGGAGCAACCCGATTAGCATTGTTTACCCCGACATTTGTATTTGTACCCATTCTGAATCGGTGTTGAGCATTTGCACCGTTCGCATTGTTGGTCTCCCCGAGGTAAAGTGAGTAGTTTCTGGAGTTTCTAGTGAAAACTCCCTGATATGTAGTGGTTGCAATATCAGTGCGGACCCAAATATTACCAGTGTATTGTCCCTTACTTGGCATCCTCATGGCCCGGTGATTTCGAATCTTGATATGATTACCGGAAGAACCATCGAAGAGAATCCCCGAACCAACTCGACCCGGAATTCGCTCAGGCGTGCCATAGATAGTTCCGATCAATCCGTTGGATCCCCAGTCATACACGCTTGTGGCACCTGCTTCCTCGCCTAAGGGAAAATAAAGACGTAGATTGGATTCATTGATGACGCTTGGGCGAAAAAGAATTTCCTTGCTGGTTCTTTGATTACGCTCTCCGGTAGAACTTGATGTTGCGGCACCTTCCGCAAGGACCAATTTAATGCGGGCTGGGTTGGAATGAGGGGTCAGGTTTAAAGTGTAGGTTGCCCCAGAACCAGAAATACTCGCTACACTCGCACCGTTTATGATCAAACCATCACTGGAAAGTCCGGATGCTGCTGGGGCACTACTTTTGTAAGGGTGACCTGCAGGTAAGCCTGAAGTAAGTCCCCATTTGTGTGCAAGGTAACCTTCGATCTTCTTACGGAATGTTTCAGATGCGGAGCTAGATAAAGCAATCATTTCACCAATTCCACCGATCCAACCACGGGTATCTTCTTGAATATTATGAAGTAATTTTCTCGACTCGGTGATAGGAGCAGTGCTCACAAATCGAAAAATACTTGCAGGCATGGGTAGAGCTACATCGGAGGTCGTGGAGTCCCCGTTCTTAAAGGAGCCACCGGTGTTGAAATGATTAGTGAGTTGCCAATTTGCGTTACTCGCCAGGCCTGAAACCCGGAATTTCCCCCAAGCGGCAGGTCCAGTCAAAAGGGAACCACTTCCATCAAAGGTATTATCCGAGCCGTCTTTGTAATAAACCACAAAGTATACTTCCTGCATTTTGGTGGATGGTAAATTTAAACCGATCGAACCGTTACGGTTGGGGCTACCGATGGACGGACGATTTCCGAGCATGCTATCGGATGCGGTGTAAGTTGGCAGTCGAGTGGCGTTTGTTTCGGTGCCATGGTTTCCATTGCCGCTCTTATCCTTCCATTCAGTGACCATATTTGATGAGTGAGTGATTGTGGAGGAATCATTGGCGTCCAACCAAACCACCATATTAGGAATTTGTAAGGGTTTAAAAGAATTAGTAAAGGTATTCGAGAAATTTGAAACTGAATGATTGGAACCATTCTTCTTGAAGGTAACGGTTACCGGAATGGGGTAGGTCTGGGTGGGGGTGGAGAACGATATGTCTGCCGCTAGACCAGTACCGATACCAGATAAGGTTTCGCGATTTGAATGTGATAGGGGGAGTCGGTGTGCAATGCCCCATTTATTGGCAAGGTATCCTTCCATTGCGAGACGGTCAGACTCACTGAGTACACGATCGAAGGCAATGAATTCGGCAACCTCGCCTTGAGAAAATTCGGAAGAAATTTGCCAACCGCCAAACTGGATTTGTCGGGGCAAATAATTGTCGTTGTGGGCACTGGTACTGTCGACATTTCCGACACGGGTACCATCGAAAAACGCATTTCCCTTGTCGTCACTGGTCATACTTGCGGAGTGTATGTGAAAGCGAGTGTCACTGCCTCCTCCTCCATTGGCTAAGTAAGAACCGAAGTGAAATTGTTTCATATTGTTCGCATAAAATCCAAGGGCCCAATTTCTATTTGTACGGTCTGAAATCAATCGTCTTGCCCAGCTTGCACCTGTGGTGGTGTAGCGTGCGACCGAGAGAACAGTCATTTCACTACGACCTCCCCATTCAGTAGTTGAATAAAAAGCATCATTCACGCCGACAGATCCGTTTTTATTTCCCTCGAACTTAACAACTCCCAATCCATTTTGAGATGCCCATAAGGGCGTACCGGCTTTTGTTAAGTCGTAGCCATTCCCAGATTTGTCTTTCCATGAGGTTACAGAATCACCCACGCTGTATCCAGAATCAGTGGCACCATCGGCGTTTAAGTCAGAGGCATCGAACCACATTTCCAAGCCGGGCATAGAAATATTTGAAAATGTTGCAGAATAGGTAGCGTTGAACGATTTACTGGCAATATCATTGAGGTATAATCCACCGCCCCCATTTGCCGCGCCCTTTGGAATTGTGATGGTCACTGTGGAAGGAAAAGAACTCGGGGTTACCCTAAATGTAAAAGTATGTCCACCTCCTCCAGAGCCGCTAAAATTACTGACAGTTCCTCCGCTTACAACAAGGTCGCTGGCAGAGAAACCAGCCACCGGGAAATTATTCCCGCCACGCTTGAAAGTTACGCTAACCGGGACTGGGCTTAAATTTACAAAGGGATCAACCGTGATTACCGGAAGAGTCGGGGTGTAATAACCTTCACCGCTTCCGCTGGCATAAAGAGCAGAAACTGCGGAAGCGTTTAATTCAGCTTGGTAAAGGCGAAAATCATCGATTGAGCCGATGAAATTTATGCGACCTCCGCCCGTTCTGTCTCCCCCGATTGAAAAATTTGTAGTCTCAGAAATATTGTAAGCAGGACCTGTCCCTCCATCGTCCGTTACTAAAGAACCGTCAATATAAAATTGTGTATTGGTGATTGTTCCGGATGACGGAGTAACCGCGACCAAGTGATGCCAGATTCCATCGTTGTATGGGGAGGCAGATTTAACCGACCCGCCAGCGTTGTCGATGCGAACTTGGCCACCATCGAAAGATAAAGTGTACCGATTTCCAGAAACATTGAGACCCCAACTGGCAAAAGATTGTTGTTGATTGGAATTATTGTAGGAGGATTTGAACCAAAGAGCCGTGGTAATCGCATTGGTCCCCATGATTCCCTTGAAGTTCTCAACATTTATTTGGTCGCCAGTACCGTCTAATTCAAGGGCATATCCTCGTTTACCGGCTACCCAAGTCGGATCACCGGCAAGAACGCCATTTGTGCCGGTGGAAGAACGGTCATAAGTTGTGCTTCCAGTACCTTCGTCAAAGGGCAGGAACAACTTTAAGGCACTGTCCTGGGTCACCAAGGACCTGAATTGGGTAAGTCCAGTACCAGCACCGGTTTTTCCCCCGCCATCGATGGAGGCTGCTCCCAAAGGGACGGAAAGATTAATGATCGCAGGATAAGTCGTGGGAACTATGCTGAAGGTATAGGTGGAGCCAGAACCACTGAAATTGGTAATTGTAGCATCATTGAGACTTATATCGGAGGACGTGAAACCAGTGACTGAAACATTTGTGTCGTCACTCTTGAAAGTAACGCTGGCAGAAATCGGAGAAGTTGCCGAGGTCTGAGCAATGGTGAATATTGGACTGGGAAGAGAAGGCTTTTTTACGAGTACAAGGCGGGCGGGTACATGGTCATTCACGGTGCCCCATGCGGCTTCCACGGACACTGCAACAGTGACTTCGTCGTTGGCTTTGAGACCGGGGAGTAAATATACCAAGGAGCCGGATGAGTAGTTATGGCCACCGGAAGCACGAATGAAGTGAGAGCTAACTTCTCCACCGGGCTGTGATGCACCGTTTAATTTCAAAGTAACTTTAGGGTTTGAACGACCCACATCGGATTGAAAACCATCATTGTAAATCGCCAAATAATCTCCGTCCGCATCAACCGTTACTTTATTTGGGTTTGATGTGGTAGAGTGAGTGAATTTATTTGAATCGATGGTTTCCTGAGTGGCCCATTTGACATCATTATTGCTGTTTACATTCCAACTATCTCCGGAGATCACTTGAGTGGCGGTCGCAGAAAACAGGTTGTTTGCATCAGCCAATTTTTCAATGAATATCGTCCCTTTCTCGCCAGACGGAACTGTTACATTGCCGGCACCTCCTTTTTGTCCAACTTCTACGGTCAAGACTTGATTAGTCGAACTTGTACTTACAAGACCCACCCAATGAACAGATGCTTTATTAATTGCATTTTGATTCCTAACATATCCCTGCGAGGCAAACCCGCCCACAACTTGTGAACCGGCAACTTTTATAATTAGTTCAGGAGAAGCTCGTTGAACAGTTGATTGGAGTGGGAGATTGATAAAAACGAGGTACTTACCAGATCCATCGAGAGAAATTTGTTCGGTGTTACTGGAGTCACTGTGAGTGAATCCAGAATCTGAAATATCATGGTCCCATTGTAGGGGCGAAGCAGTGCCGACATTTAGATTGGTTCCAGCAACATTTCGGATGGTAGTCCCGGAAAAAATAGTACGAGAAGATGCGATTTTTTCGGCGTAAAGAGAAACAGTGCCGAGTTCAACGGTATTTGCGTGATTATCAATCGCCTTGGCGAACACCTCGACATAATCATTGGCTGTGAGATTGGGGACCAGAATGTTGAGATGACCACTAGTCTCAGTGTGACTGGAGGCATGCCTAACATAAGTGGAACGCCCCACCGCATCTGCAATTACACTGCCGTTTTTGTGGATGAGGAATTCCACCTGTGAGCGACCGTCCCCATAATTTGATTTTTCGAGCAAGGGGGCTGTGAGGGCGAAAAAATAATCTCCATCTGCCTTGACCTTGAGCCTTGTGGCAGCCGAGGTATTGTGTTCGAAAATACTGGGGTCTAAGTAGGAGGTGCTCCACTTTACTGACTTTGCGGTATCAGCAACAGTAGCATTGTTGTCAGAAAGCACAGTGCCTTGAACCACTCCGCCACCTTCGACCACTGCTTCACCAGGACTTGTCGCCAATAGCATGGCGAACATTCCTAGGAGGTTGCGGAAAGTCGAGATGAACCGATTCCATTGTTTTGATTCAAGTTTGGGCTGTTTGGCGTACTTCATGTCTGTTGAAGGAATATCTTTGCTAAAAAGTTTTTTTGAAAGAATGAGAAAGTCTGGGCAGTCGCTGATTAGAATTTGAGTGAGTCTTTAGCCAGATGAATATAATAGACGCGCACGTGAGAGAAAAATTTGCCAATAAAATAGCCTCCATACTTGGTATGAAAATAACAAAAATATCTAGAGAGTCTCTTCCGATTGCGAATAGGGATTCGAAGGGTATTAGCGAAGAAACAAAATTTAGTACAAAAAAACAACAAATAAATAACATTAGTTTTTTTAAAATTCTTTCTATCAGTGATTAATGAAAAAATTTTAATGGATTTATTTTATGCGAAAAAGTTTAATTACAATCAAATACCTTTTCTTTTAGAGGCTTTTAGATCAAAGAAATCTCAACACTTGAACGAGAATTCTTTTCGTTACTATCAAAGTATATAGATTCCAATTTTCAAAAACTTTAGGTGTGAATTACAATCAAGGAATTTGCCTGAGCAATTTGGTGAGAATATTGCCCGGGCCACATTCCAAAAAACTTTCTGCTTTTGCTTGGCGCATTCGTGAAATTGTATCGGACCAACGAACGGGGCTGTACATTTGTTTTACCAAACCTTCGGATATGCTCTCTGCACTTCGGTAAGGCTGGGCATCGATATTTGCATAAACTGGAAATTTAGGGGCAGAAAAAGAGAATTGTTTGAGGAATTCGGCAAATTCAAGGGCAGGTTCCCTCATCATATGAGAATGAAACGCGCCGCTTACCTTAAGCGGAACCACTAACTTAGCTCCTGCTTCTTTAAGAAAAGAGACTGAATTTTGAATTTGAGAGGCTGGTCCGGAAAGAACAATTTGACCAGGCGAATTAAAGTTTGCCAAATCGACCTCGTGAAAATCATTGCACCGAAGGGTTTTTCGAATGTCATCTTCACTCAGTCCAATGACTGCAGACATACCACCTCTTGTCACCCTCGACATAAGTTCGCCTCGTTTTGCGACTATTTTAAGTCCATCCTTGAATGAAATAGCACCGGCTACCGCAAGGGCCGTAAATTCCCCAACTGAATGACCAGCAGTCATTTGTGGGACTTTAGAATCAGTTATTATTGACCGGGCGGCAAGGTACGAGGTGACAAAAAGAGCGGGTTGGGTAAATTGAGTCATCCCGAGTTTTTCCTCCGGTCCTTCGGTGCATAATTGGACAATTGAAAGACCTAAAACTTGGTTCGCTTGTTCAACCAGATCAGGAAACTCTACAAAATGTTCAGCTCCCATTCCGAGGCATTGGGAACCCTGTCCGGGAAAAAGAAACGCAATACTCACTAATTTAAGAGGTTTGAAATTGCAGAGGAAAGATTTTTTCTAATAAGTTCATAACTTTCCATTGGACGAAAGAAAATAAAATGCAAGAACATCTGTTGATTGACGGTAATAATGCACTTCATGCAATTCCTGAGATAGAAAGAGAATTAAAGCATGACCGAAACCTAGCAAGAGACAGTTTGCTACGGATGCTTGAACCTCTTGCAACAAAAGGTAATTCTCTAGTTACCGTGGTATTTGACGGGAGAGATAGTCCACAGTCTTTGAGAAAGCATCGTGGGATAAATGAATTTACCATAATTTTCTCGTCCTCGGTAGAAGGTGCTGATGGAGCCATTGAAAAAATGCTGATGGCGGCCAAGCATCCCGATAGGATTATAGTAGTTACGAATGATGGGTTGATTCGTAACTGTGCTTATGCTCATGGAGCTTCTGCGATGAGAGTGGAGGAAATGGTCAAGCGTATGGATTATGAAATTGAATCTATTCAAGCAAGCCGAGTAAGGGAAAAACCTTTCAAGGGGGGAGATTCCTTTGAAAATAAAATTCCTTTCCCGAAATAGGCCAATTATGAATCAACAGGTAGAGGAAGTTCCAGGGTTATATGGAGGAATTCGATTGGAAGAAAAAATTATTCAAGAAATATGGAAAGAGGGTTTTTTTCAAAAAGATGAATTGCTTACGGTATGTGGAAAAAAAATATCAATTCTTGAACCTGGAATTTGGAATTTATCAAAAGAGGGACCTGATTTTAAAAACTCGAGGTTATTGATTAACGGTTTCATGAGTGAAGGGGATGTAGAAATTCATTTTTACTCCAAGGATTGGAAAATTCATAAACATCACCTCGACCCCAATTATGATCATGTGATCCTGCATCTTATTGTATTTCCTGAATCTGGAAGACCAATCAGAACGATTTCTGCAAGTGGAAAGGAAATTCCTCAGCTAGTTTTTTTACCCTGTCTTTATCAAGGGATTGAGGAGTATGCTGAAGAATTCACCCTCAGGAAATTAGCGGTTAATTCCACGGGAATGAAACTATCCAGCAAACCAGACGGTTTCGAAAACTTATTGAAAGATTATGCAAGAATTAGATGGGATGAAAAAATTACTTTTGCAAAAAGAAGATTGAGCGAGGGAAGTTGGGAGGAAGTTTGCCATCGATGGTTTTTGGAAGTTCTTGGCTACCCAAGAAATCGGACCAAAATGCACCAATTGTCGGTTCGGCACCCCTTGGATTCTTGGCACGGAGGAATTGACCCGGAAGATATTTACAAGGATATTGAGGGGTGGAGAATAAGAGCTACAAGACCTGCAAATCATCCACTCGCACGGATCAAGCAATACCACGAGCTGGTCAAGCAGATTCCTGATTGGCCTGCTCGA